>Ga0214473_10002277_pt1 | contig 23695 bp, 17 predicted proteins | sample RVTome_7_FD_203509 | JGI IMG/M metagenome (GOLD analysis project Ga0214473, IMG submission 203509) | Soil microbial communities from uranium-contaminated site in the Upper Colorado River Basin, Wyoming, United States - RVT98D197 | ecosystem: Environmental > Terrestrial > Soil > Contaminated >... | reverse complement strand
GGAGTTGACGCCGTTTTTCTTTTGTATAAATATTCATAATTGCGGTATATATATACAAAATAAAATAACGTTGTCAAGCGTTTTTTTTCATGAAAAAAGGGACATAATAAGTGCGAGGAGTTTGCTTTTGTGCGCTGCGCGACATTTTGTCGGCTACGGTAAATATGTTACAAGAGCTCGTATCAGACTTACTTCTTGCATCTTTTTTGAAAACGAATCCGTTGCGGATGCCAATGAGAGAGGCTGAAAATGAAAAGAAATCCTTCCATAAGATCTAATCTATTTTTATTAATTTGGCTCGGCATGTCGCTCATTTCCTCAGAAAATGACATAAAGAAAGACTATCCCATCCGGCCCGTCGCCTTCACCCAAGTGCATGTCGATGATGTTTTCTGGGCGCCGAAGATGGAGACCAACCGCGCCGTGACTGTGCCCTTCGCCCTGAAGAAAAACGAGGAGACGGGCCGCGTCGACAACTTCCGTAAAGCGGCCGGCCTGATGAAAGGCCCGCACCAGGGCAAACGCTATAACGACTCCGATGTATACAAAGTCATGGAAGGGGCGGCCTACACGCTAATGCAGGAAAAAAGCGGGGGACACAATACTCTGTCCCTCGAATCCAAAGGGACAGAGAATGATGCCCCCAATTTGAAAAAAGCGCTCGACGACCTCATCGCGATTATCGGCAAAGCCCAGGAACCGGACGGTTATCTCTACACGACGCGGACGATCGACCCGGAGAATCCGGCCGCGGGAGCCGGAAAAGAGCGCTGGTCCAACCTCCGCGTCAGCCACGAGCTCTACAACGTCGGACATATGTATGAAGCCGCCGCGGCCCATTATCTGGCGACGGGGGAGAGGAGCTTCCTCGATATCGCGCTGAAAAACGCCGACCTTATCGTTAAGACATTCGGGCCGGGAAAGCGGCGCGGATTCCCCGGTCATCAGGAAATCGAAATCGGCCTGGCCAAGCTCTATCGCCTCAGCGGAAACCGGGCTTACCTCGACCTGGCGAAATTCTTTCTCGATGAGCGCGGCCATTATTTCGGAGGCGAGAAGCACGATCCTAAGGATCCGTTTGCCGTCTATGACTCAGACGAATATCTGCAAAACCACAAACCCGTCCTCGAGCAGGACGAGGCCGTCGGACACGCCGTCCGGGCGATGTACATGTATGCCGGCATGGCCGACGTGGCGGCGCTGGGCGGATATCCCGAATATGTCAAGGCGATCGACCGGCTCTGGGACAACGTCGTCGGCAAGAAAATGTATCTGACGGGCGGGGTCGGGGCTCGCGACACGTCCGAAGCGTTCGGCGACGCCTACGAACTTCCGAACGCAAGCGCCTATACCGAGACGTGCGCCGCGATCGGCAACGCCTTCTGGCAGCAACGCCTGTTTTTGCTCCACGGCGAGGCGAAATACGTCGATGTCCTCGAGCGGATCATGTATAACGGCCTGATCTCGGGCGTGTCGCTCGACGGCCTGTCCTTTTTCTATCAGAACCCGCTCGAGTCGGCGGGGAAATACGGCCGGAGCTCGTGGTTCGAGGTCGCCTGCTGCCCGCCCAACATCACCCGCTTCCTGCCTTCGGTTCCGGGCTATGTCTACGCCCGGAAAGACGACGTCATTTTTGTCAACCTGTTCATGGCCAACGCGGCTTCGATCGAACTCGGCGGACAAAAAATCTCCCTCACGCAGAAGACGCGCTATCCCTGGGACGGCAACGTCAAAATTGCGGTCGATCCGGAAAAATCCGCCGAATTCGGCCTCTATGTCCGCATTCCGGGCTGGGCGCGGAACGAGTCTGTCCCGACCGACCTTTATACATTCGTGGATCGAAGCGGCGAAAAACCCGCGCTCAAAGTGAACGGTTCGGAAATCGCCGTCGACTTCGATAAGGGTTATGCGAAAATCCGCCGCGTATGGAAGAAAGGCGACGTCATCGAGCTCAACCTGCCCATGCCGGTCCGCCGTATTGTCGCCAATCAGGCGGTTAAAGAAGATGCCGGAAAAGTCGCGTTCCAGCGGGGTCCTATCGTCTTTTGCGCCGAGGGAACGGACAACGGCGGCCGGGTGTTGAACCTGGCTCTCCCCGATGATGCGCGCTTCGAAGCCGAATTCAATCCCGGCCTTCTCAAGGGCGTTGTCGTCCTCAAGGGCAAAGCGCTCGCCGTTGATAAATCCAGCGTCAAGCAGGCGGGAACGGCGATAGAGAAAAATGCGGTTTTTATCCCTTACTATGCGTGGGCTAACCGTGGTCCGGGGGAAATGGCGGTCTGGCTGCCGCGGACTACAAACCGTTGATGATTTTTTACTGAATAATGACCAGTCTCACCTGGGTGTGAGAGGACCTTTTCATTTCGGGATCCTCGGCAAGAAGGTAGAGAAGATATTTCCCCGGCGCAAGATCGGCGATCGAAAGCTCGAGAAAAATAATCTCGCTGCCTTCTTTCTCGAATTTATTCAAAAAGTTGAACGTCGCCGGAACCTGGATCCCGGTTTCCGCGTTTAAAAGATACCCGGTATATTGGGTCTGGGGCTGGATGATTCCGGCCATGGCGCAGGGCACCAGAAAGTAGATTTTCGATGCCGATTTCGAAACCTCACCGACGGCGGGGGAATAAAGCGCCCGCTCGTAGGCATAGATGTCTCTCCAGGAGACACGCTCCGCCTTTTTCGGCCCGGGGGCCTCGAGATAGGTAAAGTTGCTGCCCGGGGCGAGAACGAGCGGGGAATAAAGGGTCAGGCCGATGCCGGCCTTCTGCGCGACGCGGATCTGGGCCGAAGCGATGGCTGCCGTTCCCGTGTCCAGGTCGCGGATGACCAGGCGGCAGCGGTATGTTCCCGGGGCCAGGACCGTCCCTGAGACGAAAAAAACGTCCATCCCGGCATATTTTGAGAAATCGGCTGTCGTCCGCCGCAGGTCGGCGAGATTCCCGTTTTCATCGAATACCAGCGAGACGATTTCCGCACTTTTTCCGGAAAACTTTTTGATCGCCTCCTGGGGCATTTTGGCCAGCACCAGGAGCCGGCTTTCCTCCCCGGCCGCGTAGGCCAGCGCGTCCATGCCGAACAACAGCGGCGTAAGGAGGAGAGGCCGCTCGTTAAGGGCCAGGTCGAACAGCTGGAGCTGTTTCTCCAGGTCGGAATATTCGCTGAACGGCTTCGGGTTAAAATATCCGGCTTGGGCGCGAACCTCGCAACCTTTTCTTGTCACGTTGACTTTGAGCTCATGGAATTTCCCGTCCCATTGCTCGCTGACGGGATATCCGAGGACATAGTAGGTTCCGGTGAGGTTCTGGACCTCGCCGAGGTTTTTCCGGTATTCGCCGATGTTGGAATAATACTTTCCGCCGGTGACCACGGAAAACCGGCGGAGGGAATATTGGCCGGTGAATCGGTCATCCTTGAGAGGATTGACCACGGTCTGGTGGACGCCCCGGTCGAAGAACATGTCTCGGGACCGCTCCTCGAACGTCTGTTCGTCATACGTAAAGAGCGAAGGCTCGACCGCGACTTCCCGGGTGTCGAAGGTGAAGACCGCGCAATTGGCCGAGCTCATTTCTTTAAGCATGTCTTCGTTCAGCGTTCGTAGGACGGTATCCCCGGGGTCGAATTTCGTCCGGTTCGGAACGTTGAGCGTGGGTTCGTCCCAGGCGCTTCCCTGCTGGGCGCCGTAGATTAGGGAGGCCACGACTCCCGTGGTGAAAAAAATGAATTGTTTCTGCCCGGGAACCGCGCGCAGAGACTTGGCCAGCATGGTCAGCTTGAGGAGATAATTCTGGACCAGGCTTTTCGATTCCTGCCTCCGCCAATTGTAAAGCGGCGGATTTTTCATGAATTCGGTGACATTGTCGCCACGGAGGTCGCCGTGAATGCCCTCCGGCGCTTCGGCGGCCTGGCGCCAGTATTGTTCTTCGATGTTGACCGCCCGGCCGGAGAGCTTTGTCGTGCTCAGCTTTTCCACGGCCTCGCGGACCTTTTTGAAGTCTCTGGTCAGGAATTCGTGAATCGCCAGCCCGCTGATCGCCGAATACGAGATGACGGCGACCTCGTCCTCGGGCTTGACCTCCGTATCGATGAAGTGGAGCGCGGCTTCCCGTGCCTTGTTGACGCCGCGCTGGGTGTTGTTGGCGAAGTCGAAAAAGAAGAAGAATTTTCGGCTCAACGCCGCCCTGGAAGCTGCCGCTTCCTGGGCGGTTTCGACGGGAAGGGGCGGCTCCGCCGGCGCTTCGAGGGTATGTTTTTCGAAATCCGTGATCGTCACCGCCTGGCCGTTGTCATGGACGACAAAGTCCTCTTTCGTGAGGTCGCGGACGGGTTTGCCTTTTTTATCCGTCACGTACACTTGAACAAGCTTGAGGGTGACGGAAACCTCGTGTTCGAGCGGCTTTTGAAGCTGGGGCGCGGCCGGCATTGCCAGACAAACGAGAAGACCGGCGGTAAGCCAACGCTGGATTTGTCGCGTTCGTTTCATCGCCCGAGACCTCCTTTCAGCGCAACGTCCTCGATGGCGAAATCGCAAGCGATCTCGGATCTGGCGCCCGATGCTTCATCCTCGGCGACAAGAAATAGCGTGTAGTCGTCCGGTTCAACGTCGGGCACGGCCAGTCGGACGAATAACGTCCGAGATGTTTTGTCGCTTTTTTCTTCCAGGACGGTCAGAGGCATCGGGATTTTTTTCCCGGTCAACATATCGAAAAGAAACGCGGTCAGCCTGAGGTTGGGCGCGCTATTCTCAGGTATGACACAGCGGACGACCGCCCAGAATTCGGATCCGCGATAAAGTATCCGTTCGGGATAGGGCACGTACTGTGATGGGTCGAAAGCGAGGAAGCTCTTCAGGCCCGCGGGGGCGGCTTTTTTATCCGAGCCGGCGCCCGGCCCGTGGGCCTTGAAATAGAGCGCGCCGCGTTCCGGCCGGAGGAGAAGAGGCGGGAGGAGTCTGATTCCGGTTGCGATTGTCCCGGGGACCATTACCGAAGCCCCCGCGACTGCAGCCCGGCCGGTCTCAAGGTCGCGAACAACGATCCGGCACCTGTACGAGCCGGGCGGGACGGACAGAATCGATAGAAAATGGACCCGGCCGCCGGCCTGGTGCGCCGGAGTCTCTTCGGTCCGCTTCATTTGAGCGATTTCATCGGCGGTGTTGAACGCCAGGCTGACGACCTCGACCTTTTTCCCTGCCATGTCCCGGAGCTTCTCCAAGGGAATGGCCGCGGCCAAAAGGAGGTTGTTCGAGGTTTCCGTCGAGCGGGGGAGCGCGGCCATCTCGAATCGGACGGGCGTTTGCGAGATCGGTCTTTCGGCCAAGGCGACATCCACAAGATTGATCAATTTCTCGAGGTCGGTATAGTCCTTGAAAAGCTTGGGATTTAAATAGCCGCTCTGGGCGCGGACCATATAGCCGGGCCGCTTCACCTCGACCTTGAGGACATGGAATTTCCCGTCCCATTTTTCGCTGACCGGATAGCCCAGGACGTAATACGAACCGGTCATGGAGTTGACCTTGGCGGCGAACGGCTCGTAGTTGTACATATTTCCCCAGTATTGGCCTCCCGTGTTGTCCGATGTTTTTGAGAGGGTCCAGGCGCCCGTCTGGGTATCGCCCAGGGTAATCCCGCCGGTGTAAAGGGAAGATATGGCGACGTTCGAGGTCTGCATTTCTTTCAGCATATTCTCGTATTTCCAGGTGAGCGGAGTTGGATAGAGCGGGTAGACGACACGATAGGGAATTCCTTCGGAGAAGAGGACGAGGTTTTTCTGACCCTGGATGGAGCGGAGCGCCCAGGCGAGCGCCGTAAGGCAATCGACGTACGTCATAGCCGAGAGCTTCCACATTTCCTTCGCATCGTATTCGGGTATGTCGGGCGCCGGCAGGGTCATTTTAGCTTCCGGCCGCGCGTCGGCGGGATTTCCCGCGGCCAATTTCCTCTTATACTCATCTTCCGCATCTTCGAATCGTTGGCTTGAATCGCTAAGACCGATTTTCGCCACAAGATCCCTGGCTTTTTTGTGGTCCGCGGTGAGGTTGAGATTGATCTGGAGGAGCCTAAGGCCGGAAATGGAAACAATGCCGATTTCGTCCGAGGGACGAATTTGCGTGTCGAGGAAATGCAACCCCGCTTCTCCCATCTTTTTGATGCCGAAGTAATTATTGTAGGCGAAGTCGAAGAAAAGGAAAAACTTGCGGTTCAGAAGACGCGGGGAGGGCGGAACCGGCGTCGGGACGATGCGCTCCTCGGCGCGCGTCGCGGGGAGGGAGAGAAAGTGCTTTTCGAATTCGGTTAATTTCTGCGGCTTGCCGTCGTCGTAGAGAATGAAATCGTCCTTGGTTAAGTCCAGGACGGGCTTTCCGTTCTTGTCCGTGACGAAGACCTGGATGAGCTTGAGGGTGACGGCGACTTCGTGCTGGAGCGGCTTCTGGAGTCGGGCGGCGTCCTGGAAAGCCGCGCCGGGCGATGGGCCTTGTCCCGTGGTCTGAACGATGACCGCCGTAAGGACGAGAAGAGCGAATCTCGCGATCGGCCTCATCGAAATGCTCCAAGCTCCGCCGCTCTACCGGCCGTCGTCCCGGCTTTGCTTATGCCGTTAGCGGCTTGACTTGACATCGACTTCGACTGTGAAAAACTTGAAATCCTTGTAGGTGACGGTCGTCTCCGACCGGACGAACGCCCGGCCGCGGGAGTTGAGGTAGGCTTCCTCGATGAACAACCTGCTCGGGAAGCGGATGCCGTTTTTCTCCGCCTGGAACTCCGAGCGAATTGTGATGCGCGGCTTGCGGTTGTAACTCGCCGCCCGCTTCTCGAAATTCTCGTTGTGGCCGACCCGGCTCTCGTTCCATTCGATCTTCAGGATCTCGGCAGTCGCGGGATCCACCCAGACTTTGCCATAGAGGTTCGTCGTTGCCGGCGCGCCGGGGACGGGTTTGGCATCGATGATGACGACCGGCTTTTTATTGATCGTATCCTCCCCCGCGACCGTGTAATCGTAGTCGCCTTGGAAGCGCTCGGCCAATATCCCGACCGGGCCTAAAAGGACGGTCCCGTAGATAAAAATGGAAGTCTTGAGCTTAGCGTTCGGCTCGTTTTTCTTCTTCCTGTTTTCCTGGAGGAGCGTCCGGATTTCGCTGATGGCGCCGCCGGAGCGGATGCACTGGTAATCGTAGATGTAGGAGTTCTTAATCTTCGGCAGGGGGGCGGTGGCGAATGCCCTTTGCTCGAGTGTCGTCCAGGTGATGATCGTCGGCCGGGGCGGGGTATCGAGCGCGGGATCGATCATTTCATTGATCTCCTCGCGGCAGACAAAATCGAGGACGGAGCTTTCGAGTTTCCGGCAGTATTCGGCCGTCTTCTTGAGGAGCGAGGGAAGGTCGGCCGCCGGCCGGATATTTTGACCCGCGCCGGGAAGAGAGGCGAGGAACGCCGCGGATACGAGAACCGCGCTTGAGATTAATCCGATTTTTTTTCGCGTTTTATTTCGCTCGTTTGTCATCTTCCGCTCCCGGGTTCTGTGTCCTCTTTGTCAATGACGAAATCGCATCCCAACTGCGATGTCGCGCCGCTCGCCGTATCTTCCGCGCCGAGGACGAAGCGGTATTCGTCCGGCTCGACCGCGGGAATCCGGAGGCGGACAAAAAAAGCCGCTTCGTCTTTATCGACCCTCTCGGCCACGACTTCCACAGGAATCGGGATTTGTTCGGCCGTGATTTTGTCCACGAGAAAAGCCGAAAGCTTGATCTTTGAAGCCGGACCGGCGGCGCGGCAGCGGATACCCGCCCAGATTTCCGAGTTGCGCCTGACCCGTCTTTCGACGAGAGGCGCATACTGGGCGCTATCGAGAGGAAAGACGCGCGAAAGCGCGACGTCGCTACCCCTATTGCCGCTTTTCGCCGCCTCGGCCCGGAGGTAGCGGGCGCCCCTTTCGGGGACAAAGAAAAGCGGAGGATAGAGCTGGATCCCCTGGCTCGGAGCGATAAAGACAGACGGAGCGGCGGCCACCGCGGCCCGCCCCGTTTCGAGGTCGCGGACGACGACCCGGCATTTGTAGGCGCGGCCGGGCGGGACGGAATGAAGAGTAGCCAGATACGCACTTTTCTCGTTTTGGCTCCCGAAATTCTCTTCGATTCTGCTCATAGATACGATGTCGTCGGCGGCATTGAAGACAAGGCTGAGGATTTCGACTTTATTTTTCGAAATCTCCCGGATCTTCTCCACGGGAATTTCGGCGACCGAGCAGAGGTTGTCGGTCGCTCCGCCGGAGCAGAAAAAGGCGGTCATCGCGAACTTCGCGGGCGTTTGAGAGAGAGGCTTATCCGAGAGGGCGAGGTCAACGAGATGCATTTTTTTCTCGACATCGGTGTAATCGGCGTAGAGACGCGGGTTGAAATACCCGGCCTGGGCGCGGACCTCGTATCCGGGCTTGTTCACCTTCACCTGGATCTTGTGATAGGCGCCGTCCCATTTCTCGCCGACCCGGTAGCCCAGGACATAATACGTCCCGGTCACGCTCCGGATTTTTTCCAGGTGCTCGGCGTAGTTGAAGATATTGCCGAAGTATTGCCCGCCCGTGACCTTCGCCATCGTCTTGAGCAAAGGCGCGCCGGTGGTGCTTTCGGGAGGCGGGGTCAGCGCGCCCCGGGGGAGGATAGGATCGGTGTTCAGCTGATAGGGGGGGAGGAGAGGATCGGTGTTCAGCGGATAGACGGTAATATTTGACGAGGCCAGCTCGAGGCAGAGCCGGCCGTAGAGCGCATTGAGGTCCGTGTTGTATCTTCCGGCCAGCTCGAAGCTGGGGATAATGGGTTGATGGAGAACCCTTCCGGGAATACCGCCCGAAAAAAAGACGAAAGTTTTCTGCCCTGGAATATACCGGAGCGCCTGGGCGAACCTCATCAGGCTGTCGATATAGATCCGGTAAAAAACTCTCTGGTCGTCGATCACGGGAGCTACGAGGGCTTCAGGGCCCGGCATATCCGTGCTCGTGTCCCCGGCTCCCCCGGTTTCGCGGAGCCGTTGGAGCCGTTCCTCATCGCCTTCGTAGCGGCCGGTCGAACTGTGCAGGCCGAAGCGTTCGACGGCGTCGCGGACTTTCTGATGATCGGTCGTGAGACTCTCATGGAGCTGAAAGCGCTTCCACATTGAGAAGGAGACCACGGCGACGTCATCGGTCGGGATGAGGCTCGTATCTATAAAACTCAGGGCCGCTTCGGCCGCTTTCCGGGCGCCCCCCGGATCCATGAGGGCGAAATCGAAGACGAGAAAGAATTTGCGGTTGAGAAGCGGCCCGGCCGCCGGGACAGCCGTCGGAGCGATCCGCGTTTCGACGGCGGCGGGCGGGGCGGCCGGAAGGCGGAGGTCATGTTTTTCGAATTCGGTCAGCATCATCGTCTTCCCGTTGTCGGAAAGGATGAAATCCTCCTTCTTCAGGCCGGTCACCGGATTCCCTTTCTTATCGGTGACGATGACTTGGATGAGCTTGAGGGTGACGGTGACTTCGTGCTTGAGCGGTTTTGGCAATTGGACAGGCGGCTCCTGGGCAAACAACCGCGCGTCCGGTAGCCGAAAATAAATCGAGAGGGCGATGATCCCAAAGACGAGCAAGCCCCCGACGCGCACGATGGGCGAGCGCCCTGATTCTTTTTCTCGCAACGCTCCCTCCTTGTCGTTAAAGCGCCACGATGTTATCGAATCGAAAACGCAGCCGAGGTATGGGCCATCGTTTTCGACACCGATTCTTCGGCATAAAAATAAAGGATATAGTCTCCGGCCGCGAGCTTCTCGACCGGAATCGCCAGGGTCTGGATGAAGGCCCCGTACTGGAATGCTCTTTCGGCGGAAATGACTTCCGGATTTATTTTCTCCCCCGTTTTGCTGTTGACGAGAACGACCTTGAAGGCCAGTTGCGGCGTCTCGATTCCGATAAGCGAACAGGGAAGGAGGGCGAAAATGTTGACCGTGCCTTTGGCCGCAACGCCGACGAGCGGGGAGAAAAGGTCGGCGGCGAAGGGATAAAGGCCCGTCCAGGAAACCTCGGGCTTGCCTGCCGGGGTGCCTTTTTTTCGGCCTTCGAGATAAAAAGCTTTTTCCGAAGCGAGAAGAAGGAGGGGCGGATGCAGCTGAATTCCCAAGGCGGGGGGCCGGGTCACGAACGCCTGCGTCGTCGCAACCGCGGAGATGCCGGTTTTGAGATTGCGGGCGACGACCCGGCATTTGTAAGATCCGGGCTCGAGCTTCGCCTCGGAAGCATAAATGACGGCCCGGCCTTTGAACCGGGTCAGATCGTCCTCGGTCCGCAAGACGTCCTTGAGATCGCCCCGCTCGTCGAAGACGAACGTCGTGATCTCTGTTTTTCCGCCGGCCAGCCGCTCGACGTTATCCGGAGAGAGCCGGACGAGAAGAGCCAGCGTCGAATCTCCGAAGCCGGAGAGGGCCGCTGCGCCCGCCGCGAGGGGCGTTTGATAGAGCGGAACGTCCGAAAGCGCCAGGTCCAGCAGCTGGAGCTGTTTTTCGAGGTCGGAATATTCGCGGAACGGCTTCGGGTTGAAATAGCCGGACTGGGCCCGAACCTCGAAGCCTTTTTTGTTGAGCGCGACCTTGACCTCATGGAACCGGCCGTCCCATTGTTCGCCGATGTAGTAGCCGAGGACATAGTATGTGCCGGTGATGTTCTGGAGTTGGTCGAGGTTGCGTTCGAACTCGTTGATGTTCGAAAAATATCTTCCGCCGGTATCCTTGGAGAGCTTGCTCAGGGTGTAAAAACCCGTGATTTTATTGTCTTTGAAAATCAGGCCCTGGTCCTGCTGGACGCCGCGCTGGCTGAAGATGTCCCGGTTCCGGCCGACCCCGAACGTCTTTTCGTCGTAGTCGAAGAGCGAGGGGACCATGGCCGCCTCGCGCGTGTCGAAGGCGAAAACGGAGCAATTGGCCGAGCTGAGCTCCTTGAGCATTTCGTCGTATTTCGTCCGGAGGATGAAATCCCCCGGATCGGGCAGGGAGCCGCCGCCCGGATTTCCACCCATGTTCCCATAGAGGAGGGAGCTGGCGATGCCCGTCGAAAAAAGGATGAAGTGTTTCTGGCCGGGAATGTAGCGGAAGGCTTTGGCTAACGCGGTGAGCTTAAGAATGAAGTTCTGGGCCTGGCTTTTCGTTTCCTGGCGCTTCCAATTGAAGAGGGGATTCGCGGTCGGCGAGGACGGCAGGTCGCTGCCTCCCATGCCTCCTCCGCCCGAACCCTCGCTCACTTCGCGCCAATAATCCTGTTCAATGTCATCGGCCCGGCCGGCGATGCCCTTGGCGTCGAGCGCCTCGAGGGCCTCCCGGACTTTCTGATGGTTCGAGGTAAGGAATTCGTGGATTGAGAGGCCTCGGGTAAGAGAATAGGAGATAAGGCCGACTTCGTCCCCCGGTCTGAGCTCCGTATCGAGGAGATGGAGGGCGGCGTCCTTTGATTTGCGGACGCCCCGCATGTTGTTATAAGCAAAATCGAAAAATAATAGGAATTTACGGCTCAGGGTTTGGGAAGGCGGCGTAGGGGTGGCCGCGATCTGAACTTCGTCCGGCTGGGCGGCTTTCCCAGGCGGCGCGTTGAGGGTGTGCCGTTCGAACTCGGTGAGGATCATCGGTTTTCCGTTATCGTACAGAACGAAATCCTCTTTATCGAGCGCGCTTATCGGATTCCCTTTTTTATCAGTAACATATACTTGGATAAGCTTGAGGGTGACGGTGACCTGATGTTCAAGCGGCTTTTGCAGCCGGATGGGTTCCTGGGGTATAGAGCCGGAAGGGTAAAAGAGGGCGAAAAACAAGCCAGATAAGAGAACGGCCAGCGAAGGCCGAATGAATCCCGATGCCTGTCTTATGACCATTAAGGCCATTTTAGAACATGCAACTGGGAAAAAACAGGGAAAGGGCCATAAATCTCATGTCTTCACCCAAGTATTCGCAGCAATAATTGTGCCAGCGGAATCTCCCTTTGGCCGGGAGAGAAGCGCCGGCCGCTCCTCTGGAATTGTCCTTTTCGGGGAAAGACTGTCCCTTTTAATGGCCGTTAAGTAATTTTACGAGCAACAGCCGTCAGGGGATAGCCAATTCGGGACCCGTCGGGTGTTTCAATCATTTTTGGAGTCGAAGAGCTACATCCCCGCTTTCCGGCCGGCGAGAATCCTCGTCACGGTCTCGGCGACCCGCCGTTTCCGCGTTTCCGGCCTTTTGGCGCTGACTATCCACCAGGAATAGAGTTTTTTCTGGGAGGGGGCCATTCTATCGAATTTTTCGCGGGCGGCGGGATTGTCGTTCAACGCTCCAATGAGATCTCCGGGAATTTCGGGTTTGAGTTCGATCGTGTCCAGTTTGTGCCATGAGCCGTTGCGCTTCGCCGCCTTGATTTTGGCCAGGCCGGCCGCGGCCATCCGGCCTGCGCCGATCAATTTCTTGACTCTCGCCTTGTTGGACGCGGACCAGATGCTCTTGTCGTTTCTGGGCGTGTATCTCTGGGCGTATTTTTCGGCGTCGACCGCGTGGACGACGGAGTCGATCCAGCCGTAGCACAAGGCTTCCTCGAGTGCTGCTTCGTAAGTGACCGAAATTTTCCCGGAATTCTTTTTATAGTAGGCGAGCCAAATCTCTTTTTCTCGATCGTGGTGCGTTTCGAGCCACGCCCTCCATTGTTCGCGATTTTTGAAAATTCTCGGCTTCATCCGCATCAACCGAACAACGCCGCAGCGCGCCTCGTCCTGTCGCGCACGGGGACGCCGTAGGGACAGGCGCGTTCGCACGCGCCGCAATCGCGACAGGCGGACCTCTCGTATCCCAGCGCCGCGAATTGCTCGCGGGCCCTTGCTTCTTTTCCGTAGCTTTCGAGATAGGTAAGGCAGCGGGAGATATCGGCCGTCGGCATTCCGGCCGGGCAGGCTTCCTGGCAGAGTCCGCACGAATGGCACGCGGCGCGGGAGTTCGCCGCGACATGGGTATAGAGGAGCCGTTTCTCCGCACCCGTCAAGCCCTGTCCGGTGGCGCCGAGGTCTTCCTCCATTTCCTGGTCGTTCATGATTTCGATCACGACGGCTGAAAGCTTCTCGTTTCCCAGGGCCCACTTGATCATGGCCTGATAAAGTGAAGAACCCGCCGCTTTGGCTCCGGCCAGATCCTGTCTCCTCCCGCCGACCTTAAGAACTTTCATCGCCGTGATGCCGAGGCCGCGGCCATGGGCGAGTTCGATAAGCTTGCCGATACCGCTCTCGCCCAGGTAGTCGCTGTAGGTTTTGATGTCTTTCTCGGTCTCCTGGAGGTCGAAGACATTGTAGCCGATCTGGACCATGTCGTAGAGGCCGGAGGCGACGGCCTTGGGGATGACCGTGTGCTGGTTCAGGTGACAGGTCAGGCCGCGGAACCGGTATTTGCCCTGGGCTTTGAGCTTGTCGAAGGCCCCGAGAATCCGCTCGTCGGTCAGATGGTCGGGATTCTCGACGCCGTGAATGCCTAAAATATCGGTATAGTCGGTCGCGAGGCGGCGGAGGCTCCCTTCGACCGAGGCAATGATGCCCGCTTCGGTCCAGCGGCCCTGAAGATGGAAGCGGGCGTGGATGAAGAGCTTGTCCCGGCCGAATTCCTTGAAAAGCCGGCCGACCTTGCGCTCGCAATTTCCGTTTTCATAGCTGTCCGAGGTATCGATGTAGTTGACGCCGCGTTCGATAAGCTGGACGAGAAGGCGTTCATCGGGGAGCGGGCTTCCGCCGAGCGCGATTTCGGAGATGTGAAGTCCGGTCCGGCCGAGGCGACGATAGTTCATGCCGTTTTTGCGGATTCTATCGGCCGCGGAGGTTTGAGACGGGGCGGCCGGAGGAGACGGAGCGCCGGTCGGAACGAATGCTGCTGCCGTTCCCGCAACGAGCGTTTTTAGAAACGCCCGCCTCTGCGGTGAGTGTCGGATCAGGTCTTTCAGGGCCATGCGGCGCACCCGTTTGGTTTCAGCACGGCAGGCCATCCCTCTTCAGCGCCAAAAAAGGCCGCCGTGATGAAAGCTGGTATTGGGCGGAGATGGTTTGCAATTTTCACGGCTCCATATTAAACGCGAGGTGTAAAGGCGTGTCAACCGAAAACAATTTCAAATTGGTGACAGATAACCCATTCCCGAAATTATTTTGAAGATTGAAGGGGCCGTCGTCGTCAAGCATATGATCTTCGGCGGATGTTGTTTGGAAATAAATGAGGGAATGGGTTATCTGTCACCGAATTCTGAAGGCGGATTTGACGGTATGCTTCGACTGTTTTTCCGACTCCGTCGCGACGACCGCGAGCTCGTAGTTCCCGGGCTTAAGGTCGGGGAGGGCGATTTCGACGTCGAGCACGTTCCTCCTCTGTCCGATCCGGCGCGTTTCGACAATTCTCGACGCGAGCGGAATCTCCTCTTTGCCCGCGGAGGCCGTCAGGCGGAAATCCAGCTCGACCTCGGGGATCTTGTCTCCCCGGAATTCCATGGGAAGAATCAGGTGGAGGTTTTTTATGCCCGCGTCCAGGACTCCCGCCAGTGGAGCATACCCGATGGGGAAGAGGGGGTAGAAATCGAGAAGTGAAGCCGGCTGCCTTGCTCCCCCTCTCGTTCGATAGAGTTTCAGGAATTGAAAATTCTTCTCCGACACGAGAAGCAGCGGAGAAAAAAAAGTCAGGGACGATTCGGCGTTGGGCGCGGGAATCATGAGCGGCGATTGTCCGACGACCGATTGGCCGGTCGTCATGTCCCGGGCGATGATCCGGCACCTATATTCGCCGGGAGAGAGCCGGACCGCGAAATAGGGGAAAAGCGCCTTGTGCGCTTGAGCCGAGAGGTCGACCTCTCCGCGGACCGAATGGACCGTTTCACCGTCCTGGTTAAAAACGAGAGTGAAAAATTCGGACCGGCCGGCTGCGATCCCCGTTTTTTCCTCAATTGGGATTTTGGCGAGGACGACGCCATTGGAGCTCACGCCGTCGATGCAGAAGAGCGGCTCGACCGGCGCTTCCAGGACGTCCGGTGACGCCGAAAGGCTGCCGAAGATCAAATCAAAGAGATGAAGCTTCTTCTCGATGTCCGAATATTGGTCGTAGGGCTTGGAGCCGTAGTATCCTTCCTGGACGAGGACTCTGCAGTCCGGCTGTTTGACCTCAACCTTGATCTCGTGGAACCGGCCGTCCCACTGCTCGGTTATGTAGTAGCCGAGGACATAGTAATTGCCGCTGAGCGTTTGGATCTCGCCGGTAATCGTTGCCGTATCCTTGACGTCGGCGAAGTATTGCCCGCCCGAAGCCAGGGCGAGCTCTTTCAAGGCGTGTTCGGCGTATATGTATTTTTCCCTGACGCTTGTGAGCATAACGCCTTTCTCGATCCAGTTCCGGGTGTTAATGGCGAAGACCGGCGTGTTCGAGGCCCCGAATTCTCGGCCGATATCTTTCTCGGCGTTTCTTGCCGAAAAGAAGAGGACATTTTTAGCTCCCTGGATGTATTTAAGGGCTTTAGCAAATTCGGACATGTTCTCTTTGAAATCAGCTTGGGTCCTGCCGAACCTCCCCAGGCCGGGAGCCGAGACGATATTAGCCTCCCCGAAGAGCGCGCCGCCGAACGAGGAAATCGAACCGCCTTCGGATACTCCGCCGCCACCCCCTTCGCCACCGCCTCCCTCGGCTCCGGACACGGTTTGGCCAGCGAACGCGCCGACCCCGGCCTCGGTCATCACGGAGACGAAGCCCGCCGACGGCGGGGCTTCCTTGGCATTTTCGATCGCCTTCTTGATCTTGGCTTTGTCCGACGACAGATACTGTTTGATGTTGAGGCCGGTCATGGCTCCGTAATAGAGGATGGCGACCTCGTCGTTCGGCCGGAGCTGATTCGCGACAAAATCCAGGGCCGCTTTCTTGGCGCTTGCAGTCCCATTCGGATCGTTAGTCTGGGTGTCGAGGACGATAAAAAATTTACGCCCCGTGGGCTGGAATGATGTCGCGGCCAGGGTTTCATTGATTTTTTCAACGGTCCCGACGGGCGGGCCGAAACTGTGGACCTCGAATTCGGTGATTTTCTGAAGGACGCTGTTGTCGTGGAGGACGAAATCGTTGCGGGTCAAGCCCATGACCGGCCGGCCGTTTGGGTCGAGTACCCGGACGGGCACGAGCTTGACCACGGCCGCGGCGTCGTGGCGGGGGATTTTCTGGGTCTGGCCGGATTGCCAGTCCGGCCGCGAAATCGTCGATACGACGACGAAAAGAAATAACCCTCGTAAAAATCGCGCTGCGGACATCATCTTCCGGCTCCTATCCGTTCATCTATAGCGTACTTCCGTTTCTACCGTAAAAAATTTATATTTCAAATACTGGTACTCGGCCTCGTATTTCGTATATTTCCTCCCCCGACTGCCAGTATAGATTTCCTTGATGTTTTGCCTGCCGGGGAAGCGGATGCCGTTCTTCACGACGTCGTATCGGACCGTCCAGGAAAGGGCTCTTTTCATCTCGCCGGCCTGGGTTGTCACTTTATCCTGGAATCCCTGAATCGAGGCGGGTTCCCACTCGATTTGGAGCACGCTTCCGTCGCTTTCGTCGATCCAGAGCCGGCCGAAACAATAATTTTCGGCCGTGACTTCCCTGGGGGTCGCCCGGACGACGACGGATCTCTTCCCGTTGATCCGCTCGGAATCGACGATTTCGTACTGGAAGTGCGGCTGCCAATCTTGACTGAGAAATCCGAAAGGCCCGTAAACAAGGTATTTCGACGACCAGCGCCCGGTTTTCAAGGGAACGTCCCGTTCGTCGCGAGCCTTGCCGTTCTCTTCGAGCAGATTCCGGCGTTCACTGAGGTTTTCGCCTTTCTTGATCATCTGGTAGTCGTAGAGAAAGGAATTCTTGACCGATTTCCGGGTGATCAGGGCTCCCGAATATTGAATGATGCTCCGCCCCGCTGAGGTCATCACGACGACGTCCTTGAATTCGTTGATCGTTTCCTTGATTTTTTCCTGACAGACGAAATGGAGGGCCACGCCTTTGAGTTTTTCGCAGTAGGCGCCGGTCTTTTTCAGGATCTCTTCCAGCCGGGCTGGAGGATGAACTTGAGGAAGAACGGCGGCGACGAGCAGAAGGGGCGGAAATAGCCGAAGAAAGAGCCGGAATAAAAACTTTGGCGAGCCCGCCCTCATAATTCCCTCTACGGTCATTATCCGCCCGCCGAGGGACGGCTGTCAAATAAGGGAGGCAGCTAAGCGGGGGGCAGGTCTCAACCTGACCCCAGCTCTTGGGAGTCGGATGATTCACGGAGAAAAATTAAAGGCCGGCGTTCGACTCTTTCCGGCAGAGATTATTCCCAGAGCCGGCGTGTTTGTCCAGCCCAAAATAGCGCCGGAGCGCCGCCGCCTTGTCTGTTTTTTCCCAGGTGAATTCCGGGAGTTCGCGTCCGAAATGGCCGTAAGACGCGGTCTTCTTATATATCGGCCGGCGCAGCTTGAGCATGTCGATCATTCCCTTCGGGGTGAGCTTGAAGAGCTTGCGGACGGCCTCTTCGGCCTCATGTTCCTCCACGCGCCGGTCGCCGTGGAGGTTAATCATTAAAGATAACGGCTCCACGACCCCGATGGCGTAGGACAGCTGGACCGTGCAGCGCGACGAGAGTCCGGCTGCGACGATGTTCTTAGCGATGTAGCGGGCGGCGTAAGCGGCCGAGCGGTCCACTTTCGTCGGGTCTTTTCCGGAGAACGCGCCCCCGCCGTGCGGGCAGCTCCCGCCGTAGGTGTCGACGATGATTTTCCGGCCGGTCAGCCCGGTGTCGCCTTCGGGGCCGCCGATAAAGAAATTCCCCGAGGGATTGATGAAATATTTCATATCCTTGGAGCGAAGATTTTCGGGAATGACCGCGTGGATGATGTGCTTTTTCACTTCTTTTTCGATCGTGGCGTGGTCCACGCCTTTGGCATGCTGGGTGGAGAGGACAACCCGCTCGACCGAGACGGGTTTGTGGCCGATGTAGCGGATCGTGACCTGGGATTTCGCGTCGGGGCCGAGCCAGGGGATCAGTCCGGCCCTCCGGACTTGCGACTGTTTTTCAACGAGCCGGTGGGCGAGCATAATCGGCAGGGGCATGAGCTCGGGCGTCTCGTCGCAGGCAAAGCCGAACATCAGACCTTGGTCGCCGGCGCCCAATTCTCCGCCCGTCTTGACGACGGCGGCGGCGATATTGGCCGATTGGCGGTGAAGATGATTGGCGATCTCGCACGATTTATAGTCTGTCCCCCAGCGGGGATGGTCGTAGCCGATTTCCTTGATGGTCTCGCGGACGATCGCTTTGACCGGAATCCTGGCTTTCGTTCCGATCTCGCCCGCGACGACGGCCAGATTCCTGGTGAGCAGGGTTTCGCACGCGACCCGCGCTTCCGGGTCCTTGGCGATGAGCGCGTCCACGACCGCGTCCGAGATCTGGTCGGCCATTTTGTCGGGATGGCCTTCGGATACGGATTCTGACGTGAACAAATAATCTTTTTCGATCATGGGTTTGATCCTCCTTTTTTTCTTAACCTTTTCGTAACCTTAAAAAAAAAGCCCGGCACTAAAAATCCTAGTACCAGGCTCTCGTTTTTTGTCTTGAGGAAACAAAAAAACCTGGGCTAAACTTCCTTAGCGCCAGGCGTCCGGCTTTTTAGCACCTTTTTTTTGCGGCTGCAATAGACCTCAAATCAGCCCGCACTCGATTGTCAAACACCGTTCTCCATACCCGCGGGGGTTTGAGAAATTGATACATAGCACCGGCCGGCAAAAAAGTCAAGAAAAAAAGCGAGCTCAGGATATGCCGCTCATCGCCACGCGGATTTTCCCCGGCGAGGAAAATCCGCTCTCCCTCGTTCTCGAGCTCTCCCAGAATCCAGCTAAAACATCGTAGAAACCGCTCAAATGATCGTAATGGACTCTGGCCACGTCCTTGGATCGAGTAACCCGGCTGATTTTGTTTTCGTCCTGAGGCACTCTGCGCCCTTATACTTTAATGAATGATCCTATTCTACGTCCTGCACCAGACGGAGGCAATGCGCCAGGAACGCCCAGACCCGCTCGACATCGGCCAGGCGATAGCGGGCCCGGGTCACCCTCCCCCGGCCGACGTAAATGGTGATTGAATCTCCACCGAGCGCCAGGAACGCGTCCTCGTCCGTTCGATCGTCGCCGATGAAGATCCGCAGAGTTTCCTTCTCGCGCGGGAGCCAGCTCATGAGCTTGCGGATTCCCACGCCCTTGTCCCAATCGATATTGGGTCGGATTTCGAGGACCTTCTTTCCTTCGGTGACGATAAAAGCCCGTCCCTCCCGGAGGACCTCGTCGGCCACGATCCTCCTCAGCGGCTCGACAAGCGCAGGATCCAGCCGCCGGAAATGGACGCTCCCCGTTAATCCCTTGTCTTCGATTAGTAGGCGGGCGAAACGCGCGGTCCTGGCCTCGATCCTTTTTAACAGCCGGGCGAGGGCGGGGTGTCTCTTTTTCGCTAGGGGATGGACCCAGGTTCGCCGGCCCCACCTCGCTTCCAGGCCGTGGTTGCCGATGTAAGCCAGGCGTTCGATGCCGACGCATCGGCGGACATCGGCGAGCGATCGTCCCGAAGCGATGCAGACGAACATCCTCTCGTTCAAATCCTCCAAGAAGTGCTTTCTCCGATGAGGAAGCACGGCCCGATCAGGACTCCGTTGGATGGGAACCAGCGTCCCATCGTAATCCAGAAAAAGGAGAAGGCGCTGGCCGGGCTTGATCATCCGCAGGATTTCTCTCATAGACGGATGATATCCTCCTGTTCATAAAGCGAGAGGAAGAGGAGGAGGTAATCCCTGATGTGCCGGGTGATAAGAAAATTGTTTTTGATATGTTCGCGACCGTTCATTCCGAGCCTCTCCGCGAATTGGGGCGCGTTCAAGAGTTGCTTGATATAATAAGCGGTTCCCTCGATGGAATGGCTCAGGATGCCGGAGTATTTGTGGGCGATCTGAAGGGGGATGCCTCCCACGGCCGAGGCGACGACCGGCTTGGCTTTCCACAGGGCTTCGGCGACGGTCAGCCCGAAACCTTCCTTCAAGGATTTTTGAAGGATGACGTCCGAGGCCCTCTGGAGGGCGTTGATCTCGATGTCGCTGCCCGGTGGCAGGAAGAGGACGAAGATATCCGGGTCGTCCGCAGCTTCCTGTTTGACCTCGGCCAGCACCTTCATGCCCTCGGGATCGTCGGTCGCCCCCCCACCGGCCAGGATCAGCTGGCAATCGACATGCTCCTTGACTATTTTATAAGCCCGGATGACGCCTACTGGATCTTTCAGGTAATCGAAACGGGAGATCTGGGTGACGACCGGCCTACTCCTGTTTATCCTGAAGCGCTCACAAACGGAATCGATGATGTCATCGGAAAGCTCCTTGTTTTTATCGCTCAACGGGTCGATGGACGGCGTGATAAGGACTTGGCGGATGGTCAGCGGCCGCGAAAACGCGGGAGCCGAAAAGATCGCCGCCTGATAGGATTCAACGAACGTTCGTAAAAATTCCCAGACATCAGGCTGCGGTTTGGTGAAATCGATGTGGCATCGCCAGATCCATTGTCCTCCCCTCGAACGTTTCTCCTCGACCAGGGAGACGGGCTGGGGATCGTGGACGAATGTGATCTCGGCGCCGCGCAAGACCTCCTTCGCGTTCTGCCGGTTAACCTCGACGAGATACTCAAGCTCTCCCGGCCCAAACGTCTCCGCGACGCCGTGGAGGGCGTTATGAATCCTCTTGGTCAGGTTGAAAAACCTCTCGTTTCCCTTGATGACGTCCCAGGAGGCGTCGACACCGAGATCATGGAGAAGCGGCAGCATCCGGCTCAGAATCTCGGCCACTCCTCCGCCTACGGACGTGGAATTGATATTCTGGACGGTTTTCCCCCGAAGCCGTTCGGCTAACAGATAAAGCTCTTCGATGGTGCTCGAACCTACGATCGGAGCGTAGGCGCTAATCCTGGACATATTCGCTCACTTTCTGAACGATCATTTCGCGCAAGCCCTCTAAGGTGATGGTATAAGGATCCAGGCGGGAGATGTCGCGGGCCAGCTTTGTTTCGCCCAGTTCCTCGAACCAGTCGGAGAAGTCGTTATCCCCCTTCTCCAGCCGCATACGGGCTTCAAAGACATGAAAATAAATGGAGTCGATGCTGACCTTCCGGATGATTTCCCGGAATTCGCCCAGGCTATGGGCCTCATAGGCGGTAGGAAGAATGAACGTCCGGCACGACATGAAATGAAATTCCTCTCCTTCCTGGCAATCTCCGTTCCGCCCGTTCCGATCCGCAAGGGCCGTTCTCAAGATGGCGAGAAAGGCCGCCCGGAGACTCCCGATGCTGCGGAACTTGACGGTATCGACGCTGGCCAGACGTTCTCCCAGCGCGTCCTGGCCCAAGGCGTTAGTCACCCAGAAGGCGAAGTCGTTCGGGGGTTCGGGAGACAGATAATGGTGCTGCTGGATGAACCGGTGGGTATGATAGTAAATGGAGCTCCCCGGAATCTCCTGAAGGCCGATGAACAGCTCCCGGGCGTTCCTGGCTTGCCGCCCCAAGAGTTCGACGAGATTAAGACGCGTCATGAAATGAAATGACCTGGCCATGGTCTCAGATCAACCTTTTCATCTCGTTGACGATCTTGCCCGCCCAACGGTAGACGTTATTCTCCTTCACGGTATTCCTCATCCGTCTCATCCTCTCCGCCTGCTGGTCCGGCGGCATCTCGATCGCCTGCTTAATTGCGTCGGCGAACTGGTCCGTGGCGATCGGATTGACCAAGATGGCTTGCTCCAGTTCGCGCGATGAGCCGGTGAATTTGCTGAGGATGAGCGTTCCCCTCTCGTCGATCCGGGCGGCCACGAATTCCTTGGCGACGAGATTCATGCCGTCATGGATCGAGCTGACGATGCAGAGATCGGCCGCCCGATAATACATCAAGAGATCGTCCAAGCCCAGGTGCTTTTTATGGAGGAGAATGGGTTGCCAGTCTTTCCGCTTCCATTTTTCATTGATGTCCAGCATCCGGTCGTAGATCTCGTCGTTATAGGCCCTGTATTTAGGGATATGGATGCGGGAGAGAGGACCCAATTGAAGAAAGACAAACTTCCCAACATACTCCGGATATTTCTCGAGGAATCGGTCGATGGCGTTGAAGCGTTCCACGATCCCCTTCGTATAATCCACCCGGTCGATCCCGATGCCGAGAAAACGGTTGCGGAGCCGGAAGTCCATTTTCAAGAGAGATATCCGGAGCTCGATGTCCTCGCTCCGGGCCTTGGCCTCGACCATATCGTAATCGATGCTGATCGGGAAAGGTCGGACCAGCGTTTCCCGGCCGCCCTTGAAGACCGAAAGCCGTTCCCGGTCGACACGGACCTCCAGAAAGCGGTCGACGGAATCTAAAAAATTCAGGCCGTGGTATCGGACATGAAAACCGAGGATGTCATTGCCCAGGAGCCCCCACAAGAGTTCTTCCGCGTGTGGGCAGACGCGGAACGACTCAGGATTGGGCCAGGGGATGTGCCAGAACTGGGCGACGACGATATCGGGGCGCCGCTCTTTGATCATTTTAGGCAGGAGGGCGAAATGATAGTCCTGGATGAACACAAAACCCTGATCGTCACCGATTTCCTCGATGACGGCGTCGGCGAATTTTTCGTTGACGCTTTTATAAGCCTCCCAGTCACTCTCCCGGAAGACGGGACGGACATGGACGATATGGCAGAGCGGCCAAAGTCCCTCGTTCGCATACCCATAATAAAACTTTTCCTCTTCCTCTTTGCTCAACCAAATACGCCGTAGCGTATAGCTCGGATCCTCCGAAGGGACCTGGACGTGATCGCGCTCATCCACCATCTCCCGGTCGGCCTCTCCGGAGCCGTGGGCGAGCCAGGTCCCGCCACAGGCTCGCATGACCGGATCCAGGGCCACGGTCATGCCGCTGGCCGGAGTCATGCACCGGATACCATCGTCGCCATATGTATGGATATAGGGCTCGCGGTTAGAAACGATAAGGAATTTATGAGTTCCTATCTTATCCCTGACGATATCCCTTAAATTTTCTTTAGTCCAGGTCATGGGTCAAGGCTCCTTTCGAAAGAACCCCGGGTTAAAAAACGTATAGAATGAAGAAATAGATCGCCATCATCGTTAAACCAAGAGGCAGCCCGACCGCTGCCCATTCTTTCATACTGATTTTCAGCCGGCACGCTGCGACGATGTTGGGAATATTGCCGGGGATGAGCATCCCGCCGCTGATCGACAGGCCCATCACGATGCCGACGATCTGGGAGAGGGTCATGGCCGGGCCGATCTCGATGGCCGCGAGCGTGGCGTTGTCCAGAACGGCCGAGCTCGTGTTGACCCAAAATAACAGCCATGATGGAATCTTGGAAATATACCAGATCATGAGCGGCTTGAATCCTTCCCCGATCAGAACGAGGGCCGCGATGAACATATAGATCTTCAGCGCCCGGAGGACAACGGTCTTCGGCGTTTCTGGATCGTGCGCATGTGCCCCTCTGGCGAAAGGAGACATTTGGGGACCGATCCAAAGGGCACCGAGGAGCGCTAGGGACAAGACCCCAGGGATCATCATGAATCCGAAATATTTCAGCGGAAAGAAAAATCCGGCGTGATAGGGAGGGCCGGCCAATTTAGAAACTAAAATCGCGGATAGC
>Ga0214473_10002276_pt1 | contig 23704 bp, 20 predicted proteins | sample RVTome_7_FD_203509 | JGI IMG/M metagenome (GOLD analysis project Ga0214473, IMG submission 203509) | Soil microbial communities from uranium-contaminated site in the Upper Colorado River Basin, Wyoming, United States - RVT98D197 | ecosystem: Environmental > Terrestrial > Soil > Contaminated >... | reverse complement strand
GGCCCGGGCGCAGATGCGGCAAACGGAGTTCATGCTGAGCCAGATGCAGGACAACGCCGCCCTCGACATCCGCCGGCAGCAGCTCGCGCTCCGGCGGGCGCTGGAAAAGGTCGATGTGGCGCGGCTCGCCGTGGGTCAGGCGCAGGAAAACCTCCGGATCACCACCGAGAAATTCAAAAACGGACTCAGCACGACGGCTGACCTCCTCGACGCCGACGTGGTGATGCAGTCGGCCACGACCAGCCTCACCGGCGCACTCGCGGAGTTTGAACTCGCCCGCGTGCGACGCGCGCGCTCGCTCGGACTTCTTGACTGACAGACGGCAATGAACGGGAATGCCATCGAGGTCCGCGACCTCACCAGGAAATTCGGCGCCTTTACCGCCGTTGACCGGATCTCGTTCGACGTCCGGCGCGGAGAGATCTTCGGGTTCCTCGGCGCGAACGGCGCCGGGAAGTCAACGACGATCAGGATGCTCTGCGGACTCCTCGCCCCGACTTCGGGAACCGCCCGCGTCGGGGGGTTCGACGTGCGGACGCAGACCGAACAGGTCAAGCTGAACATTGGCTACATGTCGCAGCGCTTTTCGCTCTACGATGATCTCACGGTTGCACAGAATATACGCTTCTACGGAGGCATCTACGGCCTCAACGACGCGCGGCTCCGCGAACGGCTGGCCTGGGTGCTCCGCATGGCGGACCTGGAAGGGCGGGAGGAGAGTCTTACCCGGACCCTCGCGGGCGGGTGGAAGCAGCGGCTGGCGCTCGGATGCGCCATCCTCCATGAGCCCGAAATCGTCTTCCTCGACGAGCCGACGGGAGGCGTGGACCCGATCTCGCGCCGGAACTTCTGGGAGCTGATCAACCGCCTCTCGGCGGAAGGTGTCACGGTGCTTGTGACGACGCACTTCCTCGACGAAGCGGAGTACTGTAACGACATCATCCTGATCAATGCCGGCCGGCTCATCGCCGCCGGGAGCCCCGCCGAACTCAAAAGCACGCACATTACCAATCCGATTCTGGAAGTCCGTGTTGACGAAGCGGGCATCGTCGGGGCCCTCGAGACCATCCGCGTCAGCCCCTGGGCCCTCGAAACGTCGGTCTTCGGGACCGCGCTCCATATCATGGTCGGGGATGAAACCGAGGGGAAGCGCCTCATCAGGCAGACGCTCGCGGCCGCGGGGGTCGCGGTACACCGGATCGAGCGGATAGTCCCCTCGCTGGAAGACGTCTTCCTCTATCTCCTGGACCAGGAGGCCGTAAAGGCCGGGACGGAGAAGGGATGACCACGATGCTCCGTGCAGTCAAACCGATCATCGTCAAGGAGTTCCGCCAGATCCGGCGCGATCCAACGTCGCTCGGCATGCTGCTCGTCCTCCCCGCCGTTCTCATTGTCCTCGTGGGGTATGCGCTGAATTTCGACGTAAAGCACACGCCGCTGGTCATCTACGACCAGGACCGTACGGTCGAGAGCAGGGAGTTCCTCGACAAGTTCATCCAGAGCGAGTTCTTTGACTACCGCTTCAGCGCAGAAGGGTACGGCGACATTGAAGAGCACTTCCTGCACGGACGGGCCAGCATCGCCGTCGTGATTCCGCCCCGTTTCGCGCGCACTCTGATCGCGGGGAATGATGTCCGCGTCCAGATTCTCGTCGACGGGTCCGATGCCAACACTGCGGGCCAGGCGATGGCAACCGCCGTCCGGCTGACGGCGGACTACGCGACCAATGTCGTGGCGGCGGCGTTTGCGCGGTCGGGGAGGCAGCTCTACGTGCCCGTCGACTTCCAGCCGAGAGTCTGGTACAACCCCGACCTGATTTCCTCCAAGTTCCTCGTTCCCGGACTGATCGGATTCATCATCGTCCTGACGGCAGTGATCTCAACTTCGCTGACCGTCGTCCGCGAAAAGGAACGCGGCACGATGGAGCAGCTCATGGTCTCGCCTTTGCGCCCCGTCCAGATCGTCGTGGGAAAGACAATCCCTTACGTCGCGATCAGTCTCGTGGCCGCGACCGCGATCCTCGTCCTCGGGTATCTCCTGTTTGATGTCGAGGTGCGCGGGAGCATTCTTCTCCTGTATGCCGCAATTCTGACGATTATCCTGGGGGCGCTCGGCCAGGGATTGCTGATCTCGACGGTCACGGACTCCCAGCAGGTCGCGTTCATGATGTCGGTGTTTTCGTCGCTCCTCCCGTCGTTCCTCCTCTCCGGGTTTATTTTTCCCGTGGCGAGCATGCCGGTCGTCCTCCAGGTCCTTTCCAACATCGCGGTCAACAAGTTCTTCCTCGTGGTCGTCCGGAGCGTCATGCTCAAAGGGGCCGGGTTCGATGCCGTATGGCCCCAGTTCGTGTACATGATCGTCTTTGCCCTGGTGATGCTCGGCGTCAGCATCAAGCGGATGCAGAAGAGGAGCGCCTGAGATGAACGCCCGCCGCAACGTCATACTGGAAATGGTCCGGAAGGAGTTCTATCAGATCCTTCAGGACAAACGCATGCTCGGCGTCTCCATCATGGCGCCGATCCTGCAGGTGTTGTTGCTCGGCTACGCGGCGACCACGGACATCAAGTACAGTACGCTGGTCGTGTGCGATATGGACAGGACCGCCGAGAGCCGTTCGTTCGTCCGCCGCTTCACCACGACGCCTTATTTTATCGGAAAGTACGCGGTCGACCGGCCGGAGGATGTCGACCCGTATATCGAGCACGGGACGGCGAACATCGCCCTCATCATTCCGAGGGGATTCGGTCGTCTGACGCTTGCTTCCGAGCCGGCCCGGGTCCAGGTGGTTCTCGACGGAACCGATGCAAACACTGCAAACGTGCTCCTCGGATATGCGACGCAGATTGTCTCCTCCTACTCCCAGGGCGTGCTTGCGGAATTCCAGACGCTCATGAAAGGGGCGCGGATTGCGAGGATAGTCCCGGAGCCTCGCATCTGGTTCAACCCCGACCTGCGCAGCTCGAATTTCATGGTCCCGGGCGTGGTCGCGCTCGTCCTGATGATCATCACGATGACCCTCACGTCGCTCGGCATCGTGAAGGAGAAGGAGATCGGCACGCTGGAACAACTGATGGTGACCCCGATCCGGCCCTATCAGCTCATTATCGGCAAGCTGATCCCGTTCACGGTCATCGGATTTCTCGACGTCCTGATCGTCCTCGGGATCGCGCGCTTCTGGTTTGAGGTTCCGCTCGTGGGGAGTCTCTGGCTCCTGTTCGGACTCAGTGGCCTGTTTATTCTCACGACGCTGGGGCTCGGTCTGTTCATCTCCACTATTTCCCGTTCGCAACAACAGGCGATGCTGATTGCCCAGTTCTTCTTCTTCATGCCGTTCATGTTTCTCTCGGGTTTTGCCTTCCCGATTGCGAACATGCCTCCCCTCATCCAGTATGCCACCTACTTCATTCCGCTCCGCTATTTTCTCGACATTGTTCGTGGGATCTTCCTGAAAGGGACGGGGTTGGCTGAGCTCTGGCCGCAGACCCTGGCACTCACCGGCCTTGGCGCCATCATCTTCACGCTTTCGGTGCTTCGTTTCCGCAAGACCCTCGAATAATAGAGGTGCTGCTTCAATCATCCCGACGCGTCCTTGATTACAGCGGGGATTTCCTTATTTTATGCTACCCCGATTATCGTGATAATTCAACTATCATCAATGTACCGGACCGACGTGATCCCCTTTCGCATGCTTGTTGTTGTCCTGCCCCTAACGATTCTGGTGTTTTTCAGTGCCATTGCGTCAGCCGTTCCCGCCGACGGCGATCCCCTGACCGTCATCGCGCTGGGTGATGCGGGTGACAACACGTCGGCGCTCCGCGCCTGTGGCACATATGTGACCAACATGCATGTCGGGCAGCACGACGCCGGAAAATTCAGCGTCCTCCTCTTTCTCGGCAACAATTTCTACCCCACGGGGCTCAACATCCCCCTCGACGACGTCCAGAAGAAGGTCGAATCGACACTCGAGCCGTTCAAGGTGCCCATGCAGGAGCTCGGGAGGCCGCACGTACATGCCGTGACCGGGAACCATGACTACTACGCGCGGTACGCCATCGAGACTTCGGTCTTTTTTGGACTCGTCAAAATCGAAGAAGCGCCGGTCGGGCTTTCGGACCGTGGGAACCGGCGCGCGGCCGCCATCGAATCGTGGACATACCATTACGGTCACCCGGGTCAGGCGGTGTACCCCCTTGAAGCCGGCGGGCCGGACAGCGTTCAGTTCATTTTCATCGATTCAGCACTTCCCTTGCGCACGCCCGCCGCTCTCTGGACGCCGGCACTCGACAGCCTCCGGCGCATGCTCGCAGCGGACCGCGCACGCCCGGGGATTGTGTGGCGGGTCCTCTGCGCGCACCACCCGTTTGCATCGGTGGGGGAACATGGCGGCTATTCGGTCTGGGACGACGAGAGCCTGACCGTCGAGTATCTGACCCCGTGCGACAGGGACTCCAATGCGCTCGCATGGCTCAAAAACTCGTTCGACCCGGAAGACCTTTGCACCGAACGATACCGCGTCTACATGGACTCGTTGAAATCTGCAATACGTTTCGGCGGAGTAAAGATCCACCTGGCTCTCGCTAGCCACGACCACAGTCTGCAGCTTCTCTCGCTCCCGGGCCAGGGGCCGGATGACCCGCTTCCCGCCGTGCAGATTATCTCCGGCGCGGCCGCTGATCCGACCAGGGTGAAGTTTCCGTCACCCCCGGCAATCTATTCGTCCGCACAGACTGAGCCCTCGGAACAAGGGAAATCGCTCCCGGGCTTTGTGCAACTCCGGTTCGAAAAGGAGCGGGTACGCGCGGTTTTCTACAACGCCAACAACGGAGACCCGATCGACATGGGCGGCGGCAAAAAGCAGTTCGAGATTGGAAGGGACGGTCTCCTCATCAACTAAGGCCAACAACGAACACTCCAGTGTTGTCACGATGGGCCGTATGGGCTCTGGTGTGCGGGCTGACAATGATGTCCCCCCGGTGTGAGCGAATCGATACTTTCGAAGTACTGGAAAGCCTCCCTGCTCCTCTGATGTTGACGAGATTCTCGAGCCCGACAAAGATCGTCATCATGCGGGCGGACCTGTCCATGATCGAAATTGGCGCCGGCATAGACCCGCAATGGTCCCCGGACGGAATGCGCGTAGCATATTGGGCGAATACTCCGGGTGGACTGGATGACATATTCACTATGAATATCGATGGAAGCGATGTGAGGAACATGACCAATTCCGCTGCGGACTACGAGGAACGCCCGATCTGGTCTCCCGATGGTTCCATGATCGCGTTCGACGCCCTTGTTGCCCGCTATGGCGTCGGCGTCATGAGGTCGGATGGCAGCGACAGGAGATTTCTCACGGTATCGCAGCGGTATAATTACATCAGCTGGTACACCGACGGCTCGGCAATCGTGTTCCAGAAGCCGGTGGGGAAATCGCGGCAGATTTATCGAATCAACGCCGATGGTTCGGGTGAGACGGCCCTGACGACCGACACAACGGGGAGATTTTACGGCGCGTGCGTATCACCGAACCGGAGGTACGTGTCCTATTCCCGTTACGACTCTCTGTACCCGGTGGCGATGATCATCAAGGAGCTCGATTCAGGGAGAGAGAAAGAGCTTGCGGGCGGGTTAATCGGGGGAATCTGGTCCCCACAAAGTGACTGGGTCTACTCGACCGAACTCCTCGGCACGGGAAACATCATCGTCCGCATCAACCCGCAGACCATGATGAAGCAGGATCTGAGTCAGAAACCGTTCGGGCGGGCATACAATGACGGCCATTCCTCCCTGACCCGCGATGGGAAATGGCTGGCGTTCTATTCGAACAGATCAGGCGTCAACCTTATATACCTGATGGCTTCAGATGGGAGTAGGCAACAGCAGATAACGACCGACCCTCAGCTCGCCAATCCGCTCTGGAAACCATGAGAGTTCACGTTAATCAACGAAGTCACTTGAAGAGGTCAACGACCTGATGAAGAGCCATGTTTTGGAGGAGCTCGATTTCCCTCCGTTCGCCGGATTTCCGAAGGAGACGCTCCGCTTCCTGCGGGCGCTGAAGAAGAACAACAACCGACCATGGTTCCAGAAGCGGAAGGAAGAATACGAGGAGGTGGTCCGGTTCCCGATGCAGTGCCTGATCGCGGGGCTTGCGGTCAGGATGGTGGATGCCGCCCCGGAAATCGAATTCAGTCCGAAGCGCTCCATATTCCGCATCTACCGGGACGTCCGGTTCAGCAACAACAAAGCGCCGTACAAAACCAATATCGCTGCTTCATTCCAGGTCAAAGGGCATAAGGGGCCCACGGAGGCCCCAGGACTCTATGTGGGGATTGATCCGGGCGAGATCTTCATCGGAGGGGGGATCTACATGCCGTGGGGAGAACAGCTCAAAGCCATCCGGCGAAGCATCGCTGAACGGCCGGAGGGATACCTCGCGGTGGTTGAGTCACAACGATTCAAGAAGCGGTTCGGAGGGATTATGGGGGAGACGCTGGCGAAGGCCCCGCTCGGGTACCCCAAAGACCACCCGATGATCGAACACCTTCGTCACAAGCAGTTCTTCGCCGGCGTCGAGCCGCAGGAAGCGGCATGCCACTCGCCAAGATTCCTCAACACGGTCGCCGACGTCTTCACCGACGCAATGCCGCTCATTCGCTGGCTTGCGCGCGTGACTTCCTGATCCCTGCTTCAGGCCGAGCGAAGCGCCGCCAGGATGTTCAGGCGCGCGGCGCGGACGGCAGGGAGGAACCCGCCGACAACCCCCATGATGAGTGAAAAGACGAGCGAGGTAATGACGATATCGGGCGAGAGCGCAAACCCGAACGCCAGCTCCGCAAACGTGCCGAAGTTGACCGTCGAAATCCGTATGAACGACATGAGCGAGGCGAGGCCGAGCCCGGCCAGTCCGCCGATCGTCGCCAGGAGCATCGACTCAATCAGAAACGCCCCCAGCACGCTCTTGCGCCGGAACCCGAGCGCGCGCAGCGTCCCGACTTCCACCGTCCGGTTGGCCACCGCCGCATACATCGTGATCATTGCCCCGATGATCGCCCCGATGCTGAAGATGATCGTGACGATGAGCCCGAGGATCTTGATGAAGTCGGACATGAGCTTCGATTGTTCCTCGTAATATGCCTTCTCGCGCTTGACGTCCATATACTGCGTCCGCGGGTCTTTCTCAATCCGTGCCTTGACCGCATCAAAGTCCCCCGGGTTTCTGAGCCGGAATGTCATGGAGGAATAGACCGGCCGGCCGAAGACGGGCAATAACTGATCCACATCCCCCCAGATTTCGGATTCGAATCCCGATCCCGCCGCGTCGAATAGGCCGACAACCGTCCATTGTGCGTCGCCGAACCTGATCTGGTTCCCGATGGAAGCGCCTTCGTACCGCTTCGCGATGTTGGATCCCACGATGACCTCCCGGCTCCCGAACCGGAACATCTGCCCCTCGACGAGGTTCACCTGCGGCCTGATGGTCATGGCCGTCGGCGAAACGCCGCGGACAGAGATGTTCCCCATCCCCCCGGTTTCTCTCTTCTGGAGGTTGATGATGACGTAGGTTTCCGTCGACGCCACCGGCGTGCCGTCGGGGAGGACAGCCACCTCCGGCTGGGTCTTCACAATGTTGGCGCCGTCGCGCTCGATCTGGCTGACCAGTTCGGAATTCGCCGAGCGGCGGAGCACGATGACGTTGTCGTCGGCTCCCGTCTCCACGAGGGTCTTTTCGACCCCGTGGGCAAGCATGAGGACGGCGGCAAATACGAAGACGACGAGCGCGATGCCCCCGAGTGTCAGCACGGTCGTCAAACGGCGGGTCCAGAGACTGCGCCAGGTGTACGAAAGAGGAATTTTCATGTCATCACCCTATGGACCGTAATCCGTCGACAATTTTCATGCGCACCGCGCGCACGGAGGGGAAGAACGCGGCCACCACGCCCGCCGCGAACGCGACCGTTATCGCGAGCACGATCGTGATTGTTTCCACGTTGAAGATCGGGAAAAACGTCGGAAACACCTTCGCGAACCCTCCCGCGATCGGGAACGTGAGCGCAAGCCCGGCGAGCCCGCCGATCCCGGCGATCATCATCGACTCACCCCCGATGAGACCCACGATGTGCCTGCCCGAGAACCCGAGCGTCTTGAGCACGGCATACTCCTTCGTCCGCTCCCGCGCCGCCATGACGATCGTGTTGGCCAGGATCAGGAGGATGATCCCGATGATCACATAGGAGACCGCCTCCAGCGACGTGATGATGGCGCTCGACATCGACACAAAGCTCTGCTGAAACTCCCGCTCGGTCTCCGTCTTGGTGGACGCCCGCGAGTTGAGGTACATGTCGTCGATGGCCTTCGCGACGCGCGGCATGTCTGCGGCATTGCGCACGCTCAGCACGTACCATCCGACGTACCCTTCCCGCCCCGGCGAATCCACCTTTATCCGCTCATCCAGATAGGCCCAGTGAAAGAACATCTGCGTTTCGTCGGTGGTCTCGTCCTTGCCTTTGTAGATGCCCCGGATGACAAACTCCCAGTGACCGGGATAAATGTCCCCTTCCACCGGGATGATGTCGCCCATTTTGAACCCGTGCTCCCGCGACAGCTTCGCGCCGATGATGCACGCATTCCGCTCCTTCCTGAAATCAGCCAGCTGTTCGGGCTGGATGATGAATTCAGGATACAGGGTGAAGAACGTCTCGGGGTCGATGGACATCCGCGGAAAGAAGTTCTTCCAGTCGGCCGGATCCTTGTAGATTCCCCCGAACCAGTTGGCGAACGACACGTCGCTCACCCCCGGGACCTTCTCGATCTGTGCCTTGTACGCATAGGGGAGGGGAAAGATGAAGGAGACGGCCTGCCGCGTGATCATCCGGTTCGCCGCGGACGCCTCAACGCCCGCGGACCAGGCGGTCACGATCGTGCGCATAAACCCGAACGACATCACCGCCACGGCAATGCCCAGGATGGTCAGGAACGTGCGGAGCTTGTGCCGCAGGGCGTTTTTCAGTACCAGTCTGATGATGAACATGACCTGCCTCCTTAGCTCAGTTCCCCTTTGTCCAGATGCTTCACCGTGTGTGCCTTCTCTGCGGCGCGCGGGTCGTGTGTGACCATCACGATGGTCTTCTTGTATTCCTTGTTGAGCCTGTCAAGCAGGTCCATGATCTCGTTGGCCGACACCTTGTCGAGGTCTCCCGTCGGCTCGTCGGCGACCAGCAGGGTCGGGTCCGTCACGATCGCCCGGGCAATGGCCACGCGCTGTTCCTGTCCGCCGGAAAGCTGTTTGGGATAATGCCCCATCCTGTCTCCCAGTCCGACAAGCCGGAGGGCCGCTTCGACGTGGTCGCGTTTCTCTTTCCGCGAGAGCTTCGTCAGCAACAAGGGGAGCTCGACGTTTTCGTATGCCGTGAGTACGGGGAGCAGGTTGTAAAACTGAAAAATGAACCCAACGTGCCGGGCCCGCCAGACGGCGAGCTGCGACTCGTTCAGGGTCGCGATGTCGGTGCCCGCCACGGAGACGTTTCCCGCGTCGGGGCGATCGATCCCGGCAATCAGGTTCAGGAGCGTGGTCTTGCCCGAACCGGAGGGGCCCATCAGCGCCAGGAACTCCCCTTCCGGTACGCGAAGCGTGATGCCCCGGAGGACGGGGATTTCGATCGTATCCCTGCGGTAGGATTTGGTGACATCCTGGACCGTAATGATGGTGTTGTTTTGCTGGGCCATGCTCCTCTCCGTGCGTATTGGTTAAGACGCTACTTTGTTTTCACTTTCGATCCCCCCGAAAAACCAGCAGGGGGGTGGTTGACAACGACGTCGCCGGAGGAGAGCCCCTCTTTCACTTCTATCAGGGTCCCGAGACGCTCGCCGGATTTGACTGCCGTTTCGGCGGCGACGCCGTCCCTGACCACGAACGCCACCGTGCGGCCGTCCCGTTCAACCAGGGCGGAAGCGGGCACCGTCGTTTTCGGCGGTGCTGCCGCGGCTGCCGCGGAGAGCTCGCCTGACAGGAACGACACCTTCGCGCTCATTTCGGGAAGGACGCGCTCGTCCTTTTCGAGAAATGCGACTTTTGTCAGCACCGTGGCCTTTGCTCGATCGGCGGTCGGGACGATTTTGTGGACAGCGCCCCGGTACCGTTTCTCCGGATAGGCATCGAGGACGATCTCGCACGGCTGTCCGACGGCAATGCGGGTGATGTTTGACTCCGACACGTCGGCCTCCACCTGCAGGGACCCCATGTCGGCGATCGAGACCACCGCGCCGCGGGAACTCGCCGAAGAGGCGAACGGCGCGACGACCTCGCCGACGTCCGCGTTCTTGGTCAGCACGGTGCCGTCGAACGGCGCGCGGATGCGCGTGTTCTCGAGCGCGACGGCGGCGCCTTCGACGGCCGCCTGTGCGGAGAGGATCGTGGCTTTGACCCTCGCAAACCGGGCCGCCGCGGCCTCGAGCTCCGCGCGCGAGGTCAGGGCGGATGCCATGAGCGTTCGCTGCCGCTCCAGCGTGTTCCGCGCGTCGAATGAATCCGCCTGCGCGACGGCAAGATCCGCCCTCGCTTTGGACAATCCCGCCACCATGTCTCCATCCTCCAGCCGCGCGATCACCTGGCCGCGCGTCACTTTATCCCCTTCCTCGACCGCAAGCATCACAAGACGTCCGGTCCCTTTGGAAGCGACCGCCGCCTTTCGTTGCGCGACGACGTAGCCGTTTGCCGTCAGCACGGAATTGGCCTGTGAGGGGAATGTGAGCGACACGGCGACGGTATCCACTTCGACGGTGGTTCCGGCACGAAGGAAAAAATAGCCACCTGCAAAAAGAATCAGAATCGATGCGGGGAGGATGAATTTCCACGGGGTACGGCGGGTTCCACGTCCGGTCTCTGCAGTCTCCCGCGAGATCCGGAGGGATGATAGGTCGGGCTTTTCGGTTGTCGACATCTGAATGAACGCAATTGACGTAATGAGGCCGCGCGCAATTGTCCGCACGGGCTATGAAACCTGTAAACGCAGTTATTCCGCGGTTGGTTCCTCGAGCGACTTCTGGTAGGCCCAATCGATATACGGCAGCTCTACAATAGTCCTCATTTCAAGAGGTCTTTTTGCATGCGGCATGGAACCGAATCCAATTCCCGTCGGCTTCTCCTGCTTCTTCAGTGGTGGTCTGTACTGGGGTGAATTGAACATCGGCTCGCCTTCATCCCGCGAAACGATGAACGTCGCCCCCTCGGGGTTCGATTTACTGGGCGGCAGCGTATAGACCGAGTAGAGGCCCGTCCAGATGGCGAAGGAGAACCAGAAAATCACCGCGGCGGTAACAATGAACAAGACGACCAGGAGCTTCTTGATCACCAGGTCCCTCTCCGGAGTAGGGGAATAATTCTACCAATATCGCCAATTTTCCCGAAAAGGTCAAACCGCCCTGCGGTGGAGAATTGCATTGGCGAGCACGACCCATCCGCCCATGAAGAGCACGCCTCCCATGGGAGTAATTGCGCCGACCCAGCCCGCCCCCGAAAATGCAATGAGATACAGACTGCCGGAGAAGAGGATGCTTCCCGCGAGGAACGCCCACCCGGCGAGGAGAAACCTGCGGGCCGATCCGCCCAGGACCAGGCCCCCGATGCCCGTGGCAATCATCCCCGCTGCGTGGAACATCTGATACCGAACGCCGGTTTCGAACGCTCCGGTCATCTCCGGCGAAAGTATCGCACGGAGACTGTGAGCGCCGAATGCCCCGAGCGCGACGGCGATGCCGGCGCTCAGGGCGCCGGTCGCCGCACAGAGACGGAGCTCATGTGAGAGATGTCCCGGTTGTGGCTCTGTCATGGTGGTGGTCCTTTTGGTTAATCCCCTTCCCTGGCCCGCATGGAATCGAACACCGCATAGGCCATCAGGAGTATGAACATGACGAGGCCGACGATTTCGGCGGGGATCGATTCGGCCCAGTGTTCGTTATACCAGTTCACGTCGTAAAACCGGAGGAACGCGTTCAGGACTCCGAAGAGCGATCCCCCTGCGATGAACCCCGAAGCGATCAACGTCCCGCGCGACAGCCGCGCGTTGTTGAGCTTCTCGCTCGTCGAGCGCGTTGATACCCACCAGGAGACGAGCCCGCCAAACAACAGCGGCGTATTGAGTTCCTGCGGGATGTACATCCCGAGGGCGAACGCGAGGGGGGGGATCTTGACCATCGTAAGGATGAGCGCGGTGACCGCTCCGACCAGGTAGAGGGCCCAGGGCGCGGGCGTGTTCGACATGAGGGGCTGAATGACAGCCGCCATCGCGTTGGCCTGGGGCGCGACCATGGCGTTCTCCCCCTTGAATCCGAACGTCTCGTTCAAAACAAGGATGACCCCCCCGACCGTGGCCGCGGAGACGAGGACGCCGAGGAACTTCCAGGTCTCCTGCTTCTTGGGTGTTGATCCGAGCCAGTAGCCGATTTTCAGGTCGGTGATAAATCCGCCCGCCATCGAGAGCGCCGTGCAGACCACGCCGCCGATGATGAGCGCGCTGATGATGCCGCTCGAACCCGAGAGGCCGATCTGGGTCAGGATGAGCGACGAAAGGATCAGTGTCATCAGCGTCATGCCGGAGATCGGGTTCGTCCCGACGATCGCGATCGCATTCGCCGCGACGGTCGTAAACAGGAACGATATCACCAGGACGATCAGCAATCCCACGATCGCGTGGGTCACGTTGAAGACCACGCCGCCGTAAAAGAACACGAAGATGAGGAGCGCGGTGAGAAGAATGAGCAGGATGATGAATGGCATCCGGAGGTCGGCCTGCGTCCGCACGATCGCTGCCGCCATGCCCTTGTCCTTGTGGACGATTTCCTTGTAGGCAAGCGAGAACGCCCCTCCGATGATCTTTGACGAGCGGATGATGCCGATGATCCCCGCCATGGCGATCCCGCCGATGCCGATCTGGCGGACGTAATTCCGGAAAATCTCCTCGGCGGTCATTGCGGAAATCAGCTTCGTGGCGGTCGCCCCCAGCGGCGCGGTCAGCCCCTGGCCGGCCTCATAAAAGAGCGGGACCAGCACGAACCAGGAAAGAAACGACCCCGCGGTGATGATCGCGGAGTACTTCAGTCCAACGATGTACCCCAGCCCGAAGACCATCGCGGAGACGTTCAGCCGGAAGACCATCCGGAACTTCTCCGCCACCATGGCGCCCGCGTCGAACATCCTGGTCGTAATGACTTCCGCCCATGCGCCGAATGCGCTGAAGGCGAAATCGAAGAAACCGCCGATCAGTCCGCTGATGACCAGCACACCCGCCTGCTTTCCCCCCTTCTCCCCGGCCACGAGGATTTCCGTTGTCGCCGTCGCCTCGGGGAAGGGGAACTTGCCGTGCATGTCCTTGACGAAGAACTTCCGGAACGGAATGAGGAACAGGATCCCGAGAAATCCGCCCAGCGCAGACGCGCAGAACACCTGGTAGAAGCTCGCCGGGAGGTCCAGGATATAGAGCGCCGGGATGGTGAAGATGGCCCCCGCAACGATGACACCGGAACTCGCGCCGATGGACTGGATGATGACGTTCTCACCGAGGGCATTTTTCCGTTTCGTCGCGGCAGAAAGGCCGACGGCTAGAATGGCTATGGGGATCGCGGCTTCAAATACCTGGCCGATCTTCAGTCCCGAGTATGCGGCGGCGGCGGAAAAGAGGAGCGCCATCAATACGCCCCACGTGACCGACCATCCGGTCACTTCCGGAGGGGCGCCGGCGGGATCGAGGATCGGCCGGTATTCCTCGCCGGGCTTCAGTTCCTTGTAGGCGTTTTCGGGAAGGCTGCTCGTCGCTCTGGTGTGTGGATCCATGTCACGTGCTCCTGTCAGGGTGGATTCCGGGGTGGAGGGCGGCGCTGCCTGCTGGAGCAGCGGCGCGTGGCCCGGGGTCAGTGGTCGCTCTTCTCGACCCAGGTTTGTACGAGGTGAACGACGGTTGCCACGGATTTCTCCATCCCCTCCACCGAGAGCCACTCGGTGGGGCCGTGGTAATTCTGCCCGCCTGTGAAGATGTTGGGAGTGGGAAGCCCCTTCTCCGTCAGCCGCGAGCCGTCCGTGCCTCCCCGGATGGGGACCCATGCGGGGGTAAGGCCGGACCGCCGCGCCGCCTCCCAGAGACAATCCAGGACGCGCGCATCGGTGCCCATGTAGTCCTTCATGTTGCGGTACTGCTCGATGATCTTCAGTTCAATGGTCGCCTTCGGATGCAGCGGCCGTACCTCGGCGATGATGGCCTCGAGCTTCTTCTTTAAGACGTCCAGCCCTGCCGTGTTGAAGTCGCGCAGGAGGAGCTTCAGCGTCGATTTTGCCTCTTCCCCTTCCATGATGTGGGGATGAATGTACGGCTCGTACCCTTCCGTGGTCTCCGGCGCCGTGTCGCGCGGTGTCCGTACGATGATGTCCGCCATGGCGCGAATCGAATTCACCATGATGTTCTTCGCGCTTCCGGGGTGAATGTTCCGGCCATGGACGGTGATGACGGCCAGGTTCGCGCTGAACGTTTCCTTGTTCAGCTCTCCCGGCGTATCGCCGTCCACCGTGTACGCAAAGTCCGCCCCGAATTCCTTCAGGCCGAAGAACTTTGTGCCGGCCCCGACTTCCTCGTCGGGCGTAAACCCGATCTTGACGTCCCCGTGCGGAATCCCGGGATCGTTCAGCAGGGTCTGGACTGCGGTCATGATGATCGCAAGCCCCGCTTTGTCGTCGGCGCCCAGGAGCGTCGTCCCGTCGGAGGTGACGATGGGCTTCCCGATGTTGTTCTTTAATTCCGGATTCTCCGATTCCCGTATGACGACGGTCGAATTGCCGGGCAACACAATGTCTCCGCCCTTGTACTTCTCTATCACCTGCGGTTTCACGTTCTCACCGGAGGCCGAAGGGGAAGTGTCCACGTGGGAGATGAACCCGATCCTCGGCACCTTGCCGTGGGCCGGGTGGCCGGCGGGAAGGTTCGAAGGGATGGTCCCCATCACGTAACCGTGGGAATCGATGCGTGCGTCGCGCACCCCGAGCTCCTTCAGTTCGGCCAGGAGGAGGTTGAGCAGGTTAAGTTGCTTCTGGGTGCTGGGATAGGTGTCGGAGTCGTCTTTTGACTGCGTATCGATTTTCGCATAACGGATGAAACGTTCGAGAGCGGTCTGCTTCATGGAACTTTCCTTCCAATGATCGTCGTGGCGTGCAGGGACTGCCGGTGTGCCGGAAAGGCGGAATGAACGTCCGGAAAGATAGGAGAATTCCCGATAAAATCCATCTCAAATTGACGGGGAGGGGACGCCCGGCGTCCGCTAACGCGTTGATTCTCTTGACTTTTGAGTCCCTTCTTTCTACCATTTCATCCATTGGCGATGTTCTTTTTCATATCAGACCGGAGTGAACGGCCGCCGGGATTCGCGGACCCGTTCTGAAGTTTGACAATGCGGTGGGTTCTGAAGTATCTTCTTTTTCAGTGGTGAGGGGCCCGCCGTAGAGGCGGGACTGCGGCCGTAAGAGCGCATTCTGAACAACAATCCAGGGCGACCATGTACGCACGACTTTTCGCAAAATCCGGCAAGGCTGCCGGAAAGTCTTATGATATCGTCGCTGAAGCGATCATCGGTCACGGCCCCGAATGCAACCTCCTGATCAAAAGCGGTATTCTCTCGGCGAAGCACGCGCGCATTTACTTCGACCAGAAAAAGGGATCGTATTACCTCGAGGATTTCAAGAGCTACAACGGCACGCTGCTCGACGGCAAACCTGTCCAGGGAAAGGCCAAGCTCGAAAAGAAACACGTCATAATCTTCGCGAACACGTTCACGTTCATTTTCCAGCTGGAGCACGGGCAGGCGGCCGATCCTCTTCCCCCGCCTCCGACGGACCTGCCGCCCGAGCCGGAGCCCCCGCCGCGGCGCAAGCCGGCGGCCGCAGGCGAGCCGGCACCGGCGCCCGAACCTCCCCGGGCCCAGCCTCCCCCCGCACCGCATCCGGCGCCGGTTGCAGCCGACGATGATCCCTTCGGCATCGAAGAACCTTCCGTGAAGCACGAGACCGTGTTCGACGACGGACTGGAAGCCGCGCCGGATCTCATCCCTCCCCTGGAAGAGATACCCCCGCAGCCGCCGGCCCCGCTGTCGCGCGATGCCGCTCCGACGATGCTCATCGACGAGATGCAACTCGCGGAACTGCTCGATGCGCGTCCCCGGTTCATGCTGGAGTTCAAGAATGTGCGGGGTGAAAAATCGACCATCGACCTCAAAGAGGGCGACAATACCGTCGGGCGCATCGCCGGCAGCGACGTGGCCGTGGATGACGCCTCCATTTCCCGCAACCACGCGCTGATCATGGTCCGCTCCGGGAAGGTCTCGCTGAAGGACCTCGGCAGCAAGAACGGCACGTTCGTGGCCGACAAGAAAATAGCGGCGGAATCAGAAGTGGAGCCGGATACGCCCATCCGCTTCGGGCTGGTCAAAGCTACGATTGTCAGGAAACCGGAGAAACCCGCATGACGGCGAGCGTGGCACGCTGTGCCGCGCGGGTCATGCACGTCTTGTCGGCCTTCCTCTCCGGACAGATTGCTCGTCCGCACGGCCGCATCACCGTTGACAGGGAGACCCGCCGGTCGTGAGAAAAATGTCGTTCGGCAACTATTCCCATGTGGGAATCGTCCGCTCGGAAAACCAGGATGCCTTCGGGAAATTCCCGGACGGCAACAATGACCTGAATTGCCCCGGCGGACAGCTCTTTGTCATCGCCGACGGGATGGGCGGCCAGAATGCGGGACGCGAAGCGAGCTCGATCGCCGTCCGCACGCTCGCTGATACCTACTACACGGCGGAGGAACAGGGGGTCGTCCCCGGCCTCCGCCGCGCCTTTGCGGCCGCCAATGACGCGATCTACCGCAAAAGCGGATCCGGCCCCCAATACCGCGGCATGGGGACGACGTGTGTTGCCCTCGTGCTGCGCGGCAGCCACGCCTTCATCGGCAACATCGGCGACAGCCGCGTCTACAAGATCACCCAGCGCGGGATCACCCAGCTGACCAATGACCATTCCAAGGTCGCCGAAATGGTCCGCCGGGGCATCATCACGAAGGAAGAAGCAAGGAGCCACCCCGAACGTTCCCACCTCTACCGCGCCATGGGCCCGCGCCCGGGCGCCGAAGTGGATTTCTTCGATGAAATGCCCCTGAACAGCAGCCGCGCGTACCTCATGTGCACGGACGGCCTCTTCAATCACGTCGGCGACGAGGAGATGCGCACGATCGTCATGGCCGGCCCCCCGGACCGCGCCTGCCGCCAGCTCGTGCAGCTGGCGAACGAGCGGGGAGGGACCGACAACATCACGGTCCAGGTGATCCGGGTCGACATCAACGATACATCCTTCAACCCGATCGCGCGGGGGAAGGAACGACTCAAAGCAATGTTGAAACCGGGAAAGCCGTAACGCCATGGACCCGATGATCGGCCGGGAAATCGATTCATACAAGATCCTCGAGGTGCTCGGCCGCGGAGGCATGGGGGTCGTGTACAAGGCGGTCGATACCACGCTCGACCGCGACGTGGCCGTCAAGATGATGGACGTCCTCATCGCGACGGACCCGAACTTCCTCAAGCGCTTCCAGTCGGAAGCCAAGGCGCTGGCCAAGCTGCAGAACCCGAACATCGTTTCCATCTTTGCCCTCCGGCAAACGGAGTTCGGCGTCTGCATCGTGATGGAGTTCGTGAAAGGGAAAACGCTGGCCGACGTCCTCAAGCAATCCGTCCTCCTGCCGATCCCCCGCGTGATCCACATCTTCCGCCAGCTCCTCACCGCGCTCGACCATGCGCACAAGGGAGGCGTCATCCATCGCGACATCAAGCCCGGCAACGTGATGCTCGCGGATGGCGACATCGTGAAGGTCACCGACTTCGGCCTCGCCAAGATCCAGAAGGGGGCGGTGTCTACCATGACGATGGGGACCGCCGGCACCCTCTACTATATGTCGCCGGAGCAGATCCGCGGGCTCGGACAGGTGGATCACCGCGGCGACATCTACTCGGCGGGGATGGCCCTGTACGAATGCCTCGCGGGCCGCGTCCCGTTCAAAGCCGACGATTCAGACTTCGCCATCGCGCAGATGATCGTCGAGGGGCGGATCCCGACGCCGGACAAGCTCAACGCATCGCTGCCAAAGGATCTGGTGCGGATCGTTATGAAGTCGATCGACAAGGACCCCGCGAAACGGTATCAAAATGCCGCCGAGATGGCGGCCGCGCTGATCCACTTCGGCGCGACCATGAAGCCGGGCGAATACCGTATAGCCGATGCGGCGACGGTGGTCTCCGCCGTCGGAACGCCCGCCCTTCCCCCGAAACCGGTCCGGAAGCCCGTCCCCGTAAAGCTTTATGCCACAATAGCCGGCGGGACGGTCGTGCTCCTGGTCACCTACTTTCTGCTCCGGCCGGTGCTATTTCCTGAGGAGGGGGCGCTCACGGTCCGGACGAACCCGTCGGGCGGACGCGTCTATGTCGACAAAGTCCTGGCCCCCAAAACCCCCGTCGAGAACTTTGCGGTTCCGGCGGGCGTCCGTGCGCTCTCGGTCGTCTGGTCCGCTACATCGCGCCTCGACACCACGGTGACGGTCGAACAGGGGAAACTCCTCACCGTGATCCTCGCCATGCGAAAGGGGGTGGAGCCGAAGCAGACTGTGCCGGAAACGCAGACCGGCCCTGACCCGGGTTCGTCAACGGCGCAACAGACTCCCCCGAAAACGGTGGATGACCCCGCGAAGGAAGTCGTCATGGGGAGCCTTCTCCTTGAAGCGACCCCGGCGGGTGAAGCGAAGGTGGATGAGGGCGAGTACAGAAACGCAGGCGGAGGAACGCGCATCCCCGTCGAATCCGGAACGCGGAGGGTGACGTTTCGAGGCGCAAACGGGGTGACACGGCAAACCCAGGTGCACGTGCGGGCGGGCGAGGCCAGTAGGGTCAAGTGCTGGTTCAACGGAGAGATTGTCGTCGTCACGCCGCCGATTGGCAGGGAGAGGACCTACGGTTACGTCCTCGTGAACGGCGTCCCGCAGACCACCGTGGTGGAAGGCGAGCGGCAGGATATGTCGACGCCTGCGACGCTGCAACTCACTGCCGGCACGTACAGAATCAAGGTCACCCGCCGCGGATATCAGGTTGTCCCGGAGGAAAGGAGCGTCACGCTCGAACCCTCGTTCGACGGTCCTCCGAAAACCACAGTGTCATTCAGTCTTAAGAAGTAAACCAGACATATTGGAGGGGCGACACAATGAGAACATTACTTGAACGCTCGGCCCGCGCGGCATGCGGCTGCCTGCTCCTGGCCCTTGCCGTCGGCGGTTTGCTCCTGGTTCAGGCCGACGCCTCCGCCCAGGTGAAAGGGGACGCGCGCCTCGTGAAGGCGACGGACTCGTTCAACGCGGGGGACTTCGAGGCGGCAATCCGGATGTATAACGAGATCGCCGGCGACAAGGCCCTCGACAAGCCGGTGCGGCGCGAGGCGATGCTCGGCCTCGGCCGGTCATACTTCGCGAAGAACAACAAGGAAAAAGCGAAGACCGCCCTCAATGACCTGCTCGAACTCGAGCCGCCGCTGGTGGAACTCGATCCCGATGAAGAAGCCCCGCCGCTGATGAAGCTCTATTATGCGGTGCGACGCGAGAAACAGGGGAACCTGTCCGTCGAAAAGGCAGACCCGGGCATCAAGACCATCGCCGTTCTCGATTTCAAGAACCGGTCTGTGGACGACAAGGAAAAATTCGACCCGATGGAGAAGGGATTTTCCGAACTGATCATCAACCAGCTCCGCGGGGCCGTGCAGCTGAAGGTCGTGGAGCGCGAGCGCATCGGGTGGATCATGGAGGAAATCGGGCTCGAGAACACACCCGGGAAGTTCGACGTCGCGTCAGCGGTCCGCGTCGGGAAACAGCTCGGTGTGCATGCCGTTGTGCTCGGGAGCTTCATTAAGTTTAAAGACGAGCTGTGGCTGGGCGCCCGCCTTGTCAAGGTGGAAACCAGCGAAATCCTGGCCACCGAAGACGTGAAGGGAGACGCGGACGAGTTCTTCGACCTTGCCGAGAAGCTGAGCATGAAAGTGGCCAAAGGCGTCAACGTGAACATCACCGAGGCCCAGATCGAAAAGGGGACCGAAACGAAATCCCTCGACGCGATGATGTCGTACTCCGAAGGGCTCGTGCTGGTCGAGAAGGGAGATTACGACGGCGCCGTGAAGAAGTTCGAGGAGGCCCTGCAGAAAGATCCGACGTATGACAAGGCACGCATCAAGGCACAATCCCTGAAGCCACTACTGCGGAGCTGACGTATGATCGCGCGCAGCATCGTCTGGTGTGTTCTGCTCCTTCCGTTCCTCCTGAACGCATGCGCCACCACGGGAGGCGTCGAGAGCGCGGCGGATTACCGCATGACCATCCGCCGGCTCCAGGAACGCCTCGTCACCAACCCCCAGGACGCGGAAGCCCTCCGCGACCTGGGGGTGATCTACTTCGAGGCAAAACAGTACCCCCAGGCGCGGGAATACCTCAGGAAGGCGTCGCTCGCCAACGACAGGGACGGAAAAACGCTCTTCTACCTCGGGATGACGCAGGAATATGACGGGGATCTGCGCGGGGCGCTTGCCACCTACCTGAATTACAGCGACATCGCTTCCTCCTCCCCCTACCGGAAGCTGATGGAAGGGCGGTATCAGGTGGTGACCCGTGACCTCATCGCGCGGCAGTTCCGCGAGCTGGCGGCCAACGAGGAGTCGCTGGGGAAGCAGCCGACGCCGACCAACGCCGTGGCGGTTTTTCCCCTCGTGTATGAGGCCGGTGACCAGAAGTTCTCGTCGCTCGGACTGGGACTCTCCGAGATGATGACTATCGACCTCGGCCACGTGAAAAAGCTGAAGCTCGTCGAGCGGATGAGGGTGGAGGAGCTCCTGAACGAACTCAATTTCAGCGCGGGGAGCGCGGTGGACCCCTCGACCGCCCCGCGCCTCGGGAAGTTCCTGTCGGCCGGCAGGATTGTCGGCGGACGGTATGCGGTCGGCGCAGACAACACGCTCCGGCTTGATGTGGCGTCGCTCGACGTCAATAGCGCAAAGAAACCCGACGCGAGCACGGAGTCCGATGCCGTGGATAATCTCTTCAAGCTCCAGAAGGAGATTGTCTTCAAGGTGGTCAAGGACATGGGCATTACCCTCACGCGCGAGGAGACCGAACAGATCCAGCGCATCCCGACAAGAAACCTGCAGGCGTTCCTCGCCTACTCCATCGGGCTTGAGAAGGAAGGGCAGGGGGACTTCGGCGCTGCGAGCGTGTATTTCAAACAGGCCGGCTCGCTCGACCCGGCGTTCACGCCCGCGAAATCAAAGGCGGACGCGACGGAGGCGATGACAACGGCAGGGCCGTCGAAGGAGACCGCGCTCGTGGCGGCGCACAGGGTGAGTCCGCCCCCGTCGCCCGACGCCGGCGCCGACCGGCGCAGGAGTCCGCGGCAACTCCTCGGAGACCGGCTCATGAAACTGCAGCGGCTCATCAACCTCGGATTCTTCCCCGGCATCGATACTCGCAAGGGGTTCGTGGATGCCGTGAACGCGGGAGCGATCATCGATATTCTGCCATTACCTCCGCGGCCGCCACAGTAACCCGGGGCGCGGATTTTACGATTACCGTTCTTCAAGAGGTTGGCCCATGACGATTTGGTGCAATCCACGAACGCTGGTCATCGCGGCGCTTCTCCTCGCCGCCGCTCCTGCGGCGGGCCAGCAGGCGGGTCCGGCCCGCAGGCATGCGCCGGGACACGAGCCGGGCCTCATGCCCCCGCTCTCCCCCGCCATGCAGTCCTCCCTGATGAAACCCGATACCGTCGGCGTCCCGTGGGTCGACGACGCCGAACTGGGGCCCGGACAATGGAAAGCCGACGGGATGTGGCACTGGATGTACCGCCCGCAGCGCATCAAGGTGTTGAGCCCCACGATATATCCCAACCTCGTCGTCTACCCCGACTCCGGCGTACTCCCGCCGGCCTTCTCGGGAAACGCCGCGTTCTGGTTTGGAGAGGATTCCAACGGGACGTTCATCGGCAACGATTTCGATCGCAGTCAGTTCATGCTGAGCGGCGGGAATTCCACGCATATCATCACCGGTTCGCTGGTCACCCCCCCGATCAATCTGTTCGGCCAGCAAGCCGTGGTGCTGAGCTTTATGACCTGGTGGGAAATCGAAGGGGTCGATACCTACGCCTTCGACCTCATGCAGGTCGAGGCGTCCAGCAACGCGGGGCTCTCCTGGCAGCCGCTCGGCCGCGGTCGCCTGAATCCGCTGAATGACGTGAACGGAGAAGCGTGGAAGGCCTACTCCTCGGGGGGGCTCGGCAAGCGGGGGGAATGGGTGCGGCAGATCTTTGACCTGAGCAGTTTTGCGGGCGGCGTTGTCATCATCCGGTTCCGGTTCGACAGCGGCGATCTGCAATACAATGGGTTCCGGGGATGGATGATCGACGATATCAGCGTGACGCCCACCGTGATGGGCCCGCCGACGATTCTCGCGGTGAGCCCGACGGTGGTCACTGCGGATCACGTCGTGACGCTCCTCGGAACGAATTTCGTCAACGGGGCGACGGTCCAGATCGATACGATCATCGTCCCTACCTCGGTGCTGGGAAGCACCGTCGCCTTGTTCTCGGTTCCCTTTGGCACCCCGCCGGGGACCTACAATCTCCGCCTGACAAACCCCGACGGCCAGTTTGGGAATCGCCTGCGGGCGCTGACGGTGAGCGTGAACGTGCCACCCTCCATTATACTGATAACGCCGGATTCCGCAGCGGCAGGGACATCCGTCCCCTTCACAATCGTGGGAGATCACTTCCGCGCTGGTGTGGCCGTCGACATCGGCGGTGTCGCTATTCCGCCAACCTCGTTGATACTCACCGACTCGACGCAGATTGCCGGAACCACGCCGTTCACGCTTCCGACCGGCCTTCATAACGTCAGGGTGACAAATCCCGACGGGCTCTCCGATCTCCTGGTTCTCGGGTTTACCGTATTCATTCCCCAGATTTCGATCTCCGCCCTCGGCGACTCGGTGGCCGGAAGGTCTCAGGGGTTCAACATCGTGCCTCCCCTCGGCACCGTGTTCTCCACCGGAGTGCTCTATTACCGGGCGGGAGGGACCCGTGCCTACGATTCGCTCGCGCTCCAGAACGTGACGGGACAATTCCGCGGGTCGATCCCGGCCGCGGCAACCACCATACGCGGCATCGAATACTGGGTGGAACTGCGGAGTCTTGCCGGAGCGAGCATGACCTTCCCGCTCGTCAACCCGGCCGGCTCTCCGGCAATTTACCCCGTCAGGACCGCCAGCGCCCTTTCACCCCACGCCAGCACTCAGGCGCGCTACCGGATGGTGTCGACGCCCCTCGACCTCAGTGTGCCCGGTGTCCTGGCGCAATTCGGCGATGATTTCGGGGTATACAATCCCGCACGCTGGCGGTTCTTCCGGTGGGAGAGAGGAGACTACCACGAGTTTCCCCGGATCACTGCTCCGCTCGTTCCCGGGAACGCGTTCTGGCTTGTGACCGCGACTGGAACGGGGTTCGATTTTAAGGGCGGCACCTCGGTCAATACGAGCCAGTCATACTACGTGGCGCTGGATACCGGCTGGAACCAGATCGGGAACCCGTTCGCCTTCCCGGTGGCGTGGGCAAG
>Ga0214473_10002275_pt1 | contig 23730 bp, 28 predicted proteins | sample RVTome_7_FD_203509 | JGI IMG/M metagenome (GOLD analysis project Ga0214473, IMG submission 203509) | Soil microbial communities from uranium-contaminated site in the Upper Colorado River Basin, Wyoming, United States - RVT98D197 | ecosystem: Environmental > Terrestrial > Soil > Contaminated >... | reverse complement strand
GAAGCCCTCAAGTAAGAGTGACAGTAAGAGTAAGAGGAAATATGTTTAAGTTTGAAACACTGGAAGTATGGAAAAAGTCAGTCGAGTTTGCAAACTTGATGATTGAGATTGCCGACTGTATACCTAGGAATTATCAATATTCCTTTGGAGATCAATTAAGGCGAGCAGGATTATCGGTTCCGAACTGTATTGCTGAAGGAAATGGTAGAAGATCAACGAAGGAATCAAATCAACTTTATAATGTATCTAAAGGGTCAGTATATGAATGTATTAACATCATCATTATTTTAGATATGAGAAAGTTAATAGATTGGTCGATCTTTGATAAGAGAAAGGTCTATAAATTAGCTGAGGAAATTGCAAAAATGTTAACAGGTTTGATGAGAAGAAAATAGCTTGTAAATTGTTCCACTTACTCTTACACTTACTATTACAATGATAAGGGTTGGAATAAATGGATTTGGAAGAATAGGGAGGCTCGCCTTCAGGATTGGGCTTCTTAAGCATTCAAACCAACTTGAGTTCGGAGCGATAAACACTTCAGGCAGTATGGATGTTTCCGGTTGGGCTCACCTGACGAACTTCGATACGATGTATCGGAAGTTTGATAAGGAAGTTAAGTTTGAGGAAATAAGAAAGGCTAAAGAAGCTACGGATGAACAGCCTGAAATAGGTGCTTTTAAGGTCGATGGAAAGAAGATTCCCGTTCTTGCACAGCGCGACCCATCCAGGATTCCTTGGGGAAAATACAAAGTCGACGTTGTAATTGAGGCGACAGGCGTTTTTGTCAGTGAAGAAGACGCTAAAAAACACGCACTTGGAGGTGCTAAACGGGTAGTTATTTCAGCTCCAGCCAAAGGTGGGAATGTTGGAACCTATGTTTTGGGGGTAAATGAGGTTAAAGGTGACGCCGAAGTAATATCTAACGCAAGTTGTACTACAAATTGCGTTGCACCGGTTGCTGCGGTGCTTCACTCAAAATTCGGGATAGAAAAAGCAATGATGACAACGGTTCATGGTTACACCGACGACCAAAATTTGCAAGACGGTTCCCACAAAGATTTAAGACGCGCTCGCGCTGCGGCTTTAAATATAGTTCCAACGTCAACGGGTGCTGCAATTGCTACAACAGAGACAATACCGGAGCTTAAAGGTTTATTCGATGGAATGGCGTTGCGGGTTCCGGTTGCAACGGGTTCAATATCCGATATTACTGCGGTTGTTAAAAAACAAACGACAGTAGATGAGGTAAATAAAGCATTTATTGAAGCATCACAAAATGTCCTATATAAGGGAATATTAGCAGTTTCTGAGGAACCTTTAGTTTCATCTGATATTGTAGGAAGGAGCGAATCCGCGATAGTTGATTTACCTTTGACCCAGGTAATTGGAGGTAATTTGGTTAAAGTTTTTGCTTGGTATGACAACGAATGGGGGTACGCAAACCGACTTGTCGAGCAAGTGATCAGGGTCGGGACTAAACTTGATAGTACTAAAGCTCCAACAGATCCGATAACCCTTTCCTTCGGAAAGTGAAAATTGGATATTAGTTGATTTGTTAATTGGATGAAAAGATATGAGAATTTAGGTAAAAGAATCAGTAGTTACATTTCGAGTTTGAAAAAAAAGAAAGACCAATTAACCAATCTTTAATTAACTAATCTTATATACTGATGATGGATAAAGATAATCCGAATTCTAAACAAGAATACGAACTCGAGTATTCACAAATCACAGACAATATTTATTTGGGTTCAGACCTCTGTAGTCCCAAGGTTTGCAAACTCCACGAACCTGAATTCAAAAAACTGGGGGTTACTGTCGAGATAAGTTTAACGGCCGAGTTGAAGGATACTCCGACTAATAATGTTGCGATTTACTGCTGGATTCCTGTAGAAGACAAAAAAGCTCCCTCGGATGACCAGTTTGACTTCGGGACCAGCGTAATAAATGAGGCGCTACTTCAGAAAAGAAAAGTTTATATCCATTGCCGGCTGGGCCACGGTAGAAGTCCGATAATGCTTGCTGCTTACTTTATCCGCTTCCAGAGAATGACTTCTGACGAAGCCTTAAAGGCAATTATGGAAAAACGCCCTGAAATTAATCCAGTTAAGGAACAAATTGAGGCACTTAACCGCTACCAGAGAAAGTTAGACGCGACATGATTGAAATTATTCCCTCTATTTTAACCAACGACCCGAAAGAATTAGCTGATAAACTTGAAATTTGTGAAGGTGTGGTAGATAGAGTTCAAATCGACATAATTGACGGAGTATTTGCGTCAAATAAGACAATTGACCCGTCGGCACTTTTTAGCTTGGAAACTGAATTGAAACTCGACTTTCATTTAATGGTTAAAGAGCCTATAAATTGGGTAGAAAAGTGCGTAAGGGCGGGGGCAGATAGAATAATTGCTCAAATTGAGATGATGGAAAACCAGGTGGATTATGTAGGAAAAGTTCAGGAAGTCGGAGGGGGAGTTGGCTTGGCTGTCGATTTAAAAACAGAGATAGATAGTCTTGACTCAGTAATACTTACCAATTTGGATGTAGTTTTAGTTATGAGTGTTCCCGCTGGATTTGGAGGTCAAAAGTTTGACGAGAGGGCATTAGATAAGATAAAAAGATTAGACGAGATTAGAGCACGAGATAAAACGCCATATAGAATTTGTGATGATGGTGGAGTGGTTTTTGAGTGGGTCGATGATATAAGACGCGAAGGGGTAGATGAGGTGATTATAGGGAGAAATCTATTTGAGGGTAGATTAGAAGATAATATAAAAAAATATCGAAATGCAGCCTATAAATAATACAAATAATTCAAAAAAAATCCGACAAATTTCATATTTCGGTTTTGCGTCAGCTGACGAAGATGACCCTTTGTACCAAGAGGCGTTTGAATGTGCAAAATATTTAGCCGGAAAGGGTTTCGTTTCTATAAACGGAGGAGGCCCGGGAACCATGCGGGCGGTATCTGAGGGTGCGAAAGCTGCGGGGGGAACCGTAATTGGTGTTACATTTTACCCCAAAGATATGGCAACTTTTGAGGGGAGAGACCCCAAAAACCCCTTAGACCAAGAGATAATAACTAAAAATTATTTAGAGCGAACTTTAAAGCTTTTGGAATTAGGGGATATATACGTAATTTTTCGTGGAGGTACGGGTACGATTTCCGAGTTTGGGATGGCTTGGGGATTGGCAAAGCTCTATATTGGGCATCACAAGCCCTTAATACTTTACGGTGAATTTTGGAATGAGATAATCAAGACCTTTCGTGACAATATGAGAATTGGTTTAGACGCACTTGAAGTTTATAAGGTAGTTAATAGTCCGGAGGAAGCATATAGGGCAATTGAAACTTTTGAGGAATTATTAAAAACAAAAGAACACGCTCATAAAGAAGAGAGAGCATTCCAGCTTTAAATTCGGTTAATCTGTTGCGAGTTGTGGGTTGAGAGTTAAGAGTAACTCGGAACGCGTCAACGCGTGACGCTTTAACATACTAACTATGGATATAGAAGAGTTACAAAAGAAGGCTAACGAGATAAGGAAGGATATAATCAAGATGCTTCTTGAGGCAGGAAGCGGACACTCGGCAGGACCTTTGGGAATGGCCGATGTTTTCACCGCACTTTATTTTGCCATAATGCAACACGACCCGCAAAAACCTGATTGGGTTGACCGCGACAGATTATTTCTTTCAAACGGCCATATTGTCCCTGTGCGTTATGTGACAATGGCTCACGCAGGGTATTTTCCTAAAACTAAACTTGCGACACTTAGAAAATTGGGTTCGCCTCTCCAAGGACATCCTGAGCGTGAACGCCTGGCGGGCTTAGAAACTACTTCCGGACCATTGGGTTCGGGTCTCGCTCAAGCAGCCGGCTATGCTTATGCGGCAAAGATGGACAATAAACGATTTAGAATTTTTTGTATAACTTCAGACGCTGAACACGACGCGGGAAATCACTGGGAAGCGGTTCTTTTTGCAGGGAAAAATAAACTGTCTAATTTAACCTCATTTGTCGACAGAAATAATATTCAAATCGACGGTCATACCGAAGACGTTATGCCTTTGGAACCCTTGGAGGATAAATATAAAGCCTTCAATTGGCACGCAATGCACATCAACGGGCACAACATTGAAGAGATTGTTGACGCTGTAAATCATGCAAGAGCGGTTTATGAAAAACCGACTGTAATTATTTGCCATACGATTCCTGGCAAGGGAGTTTCATTTATGGAAGGGCTTCCCGAGTGGCATGGTAAACCCCCCAACGCAGAGGAGGCTAAGAAAGCGTTACATGAATTAAGGACGTTGGGGGGAAAGATTGTGGGGGAGCATGAGTAAGTAAGTTAAAAATTCAAAATGCAAAGTTCAAAATCAATATTAATAGTTGCTTTAGTTGCTTTTCTAATATGGATAGGAGTCCTTTATATGTTTTTAGATATGTCTAAAAGTAAGAGTTGGTTTTTAAGATACCCACGACTAGTTAGAGTATGGGGTACGCTAATTGGTGAGAAATATTATTGTCATACAGGTGGCTTTATCGGAGATAGGGGTCATTGTCATTGGGGCTCAACGGTTGATCACATACATTAGTGGAGAGAAAAAGTTAATTAAGGGGATTAAAACTCAATTAACTCAATTAACCAATTAGCTTGATTAACTTTTACTATGTTAAACCCAAAAGCTAAGTTATCGGAAAAAATATTTACTAAAGATATTGAGATGGTAGCTACCCGACAAGGGTATGGAGAGGGCTTACTGGAAGCAGGGGAGAAGGATGAGCGTGTAGTGGTTTTATGTGCTGATTTAACGGAAAGCACCCGCTCAATTTTATTCAAAGAAAAATTTCCTAAGCGATTTATAGAAGTGGGGGTAGCAGAACAAGCTTTGGCAACATTAGCTTCCGGCATGGCTAACTATGGAAAAATTCCCTTTATTTCAAGCTACGCCGCTTTTTCTCCAGGCAGAAATTGGGAACAAATAAGAACGACAATTGCCTTAAATAATGTACCGGTGAAAATTGCAGGCGCTCATGCAGGTTTGACCGTTGGACCGGATGGAGCGACGCACCAGATGCTTGAAGATATTGCTTTAATGCGCGCAATGCCGAATATGACTGTGATTGCGCCAGCTGATGCAATCGAAGCGAGAAAAGCGACAGTTGAGGCTGCAAAAAACGGAAAACCAACCTATATTCGATTTGCCCGTGAGAAAACCCCTGTTTTTACCACCGAAAAAACTCCCTTTAAAATTGGTCGTGCCGAAATTCTCTGGGACTCAACAAAACCAATCACCAATCACCAATCACCAATCACCAATCGCGTAGCGATTATCACCTGCGGCCCTTTGGTTTATGAGGCACTCATTGCCGCCAAAAAACTTTCCGAAGGAAGAAATAAGATTGACTGCATTGTTATTAATAGTCACACCATAAAGCCTTTGGATGAAGAAACGATTGTCGCGGCTGCTAAAAAGACCGATTGTGTGGTAACGGTTGAAGAACATCAAATTACAGGAGGTCTTGGAGGAGCAGTTGCGGAAACTTTATCCAGAAATTATCCTGTGCCGCAGGAATTTATCGGCATGCCGGATTCTTTCGGTGAGTCCGGTGAACCCGATGAGCTCTTAAAAAAGTATAAGATGAAGGCGAAAGATATTGTAAATGCAGTTAGAAGAGTCTTAAAAAGGAAGAAAAGTTAATCAGTTAATTAAGTTAACTAAGGATTAAGTAATTTGCAAATGAACAAAAATTTTCTTATCAAATCCACAATTCTTAGCTTAGGTTTAAATATCCTTTTGGGATTTTATCCTTTTTACTCCCTAATTTACGGACAGCCTTCCTGCCAAGTGGAGAATACTTCTAATACAGGTTTACAATTAAGTCCTGATAACGTTGACTGCTTTTTAGCTCCTAAAGTGTTTGGAGGAATTTTATTTTCTCAGAATACTGCCACAACAGGGGATTATGTTTCGGTTTCTATTGCAATAGGGCAGTTTATTCTAGGGTGGTTATTTTGGTGGATTGTTGTAGTTTTGGCTTGGATTAGCTATTTAAAAATGAGAAGATTGTTTTCTTGACATTGTGTGACTGTCGTTATAACATTGTAAGTACGATGCAAATACAAACTGTTTTTAGGGCAGGGAATAGTAATGTTGTTGCTATTCCTAAACAGCTTTCTAAAGAATTGGGACTAAAGCCCGGGCAAAAGGTTTTTGTGGAGAAAGATCAAGCTAGCGAGGCCATTGTTATCAGTAAAGCTTCCAAGCTCAAAGCCAAAAAATCGGCAACTTCCAAGGAATTCAAAAAATGGTTAAAGGAGGCTTTGAAAGAAGATGCCGAAATCTTGGATGAGTTGGCGCTACGTTGAGATAGATGAAGTTTACGAAATTCATCGAGCTATAATAAAAAGAGCAGGTACTAAAGCTTCTGTACGGGATTTCTCATTACTTCACTCAGCTGTGGAACGGCCAAAAGCAACATTTCAAGGGCAAGATTTATATCCTACTGTATTTAGCAAAGCTTCCGCTTTGCTCCATTCTTTGTGCCTAAATCACCCCTTCACAGACGGGAATAAACGAACTGGGTGGTTGTCTACTAAAAGATTTTTATATATAAATGGTTACCACTTAAAAGCAGAAAGAAAAGAAGCTGCTGATTATATGGTTTGGGTGGATAACGAAAAACCAGTACTTGCAAGAATTTCTTCTTGGTTGAGAAAACATTCTAAGAAAATTAGTTAATCCAACAGTTTGTTAGTCTAAAAATTTAAAAGTGGAGAGGATTTGGTTGTAAATTTTGTTGTGTTTCTCAAGATTTGGGTCATTTGGAGAATCGCTAAGAAATATAAATGTGTAGATGAAACCATTTTTAACAAGTCCAATTACAGTTTCATTGCCACTGAAATTAAATACTAAAAATTTTCGGGCTTCAACACCATCAATTATTGCTTCACCGTCAAAAGTAGCTAAATTTACAGTCGGATCAGACCCGAGAGGTCTGAAGTATTGATCTGCCCAACTTTGTGTGTCTAGATTTTGTGGATTTTCATTTACAACAATTTCGAAGATTCCCGGTGCCAAGTCTACCTCCTGCTCTATAAGGGTTACTTTTTGAATCTCGTCTCCTGTTTCTGGTTTAGACTCCACAACTTGCCATTCGGATGGGTAATTAACCGAGTACGAGTAATTTGAGTTTGTATATGTATCCCAATTTTCGCTTGAAATCTCTTCAGTTTCTGGGATTAATATTTCTGCTTCGGGGATTTGCTTTTCGTAATCTTTAAGCTTTTTCCTTTTCTGTTCGCTTTGGAATGCTATAAAGGAAGCGGTTAGAAAAAGCATTATAAGAAGTAAAAAGGTAAGTGCGATTCTAAAATATGTGGATAGCATTAATTTGTTTAATCTGACTCCTGATTTAGGTCTGCGTTTATGATGGATATAGGGCTCAGGTGATTGAGGAATACGAGCTTGGATATCAGTTTTGAGTGATGCGGGCATACTGTTAACATAATAATAACACGCAATCAAAAAGCTTGTCAGGACTTTCCCCTTCTGATACATTGAATTTGTAATGCCCGACTCTGACCTCCCTGAAATTGCAAAGAAACTTGTCGCTTCCGGAAAAGGAATACTTGCCGCTGACGAATCATTTCCGACAATAGAAAAGCGTTTTTCAGAAATTGGAGTGGAGTCAAATGAAGATAATCGTCGTTTTTATCGTCAACTGTTATTTACGACAGAGGGAATTGAGGAATTTATTTCAGGCGTGATTATGTTTGATGAGACCGCGCACCAGTCGGTACGCGGCAAGCCCTTTATTAAAATATTAGAGGAAAAAGGTATCATTCCGGGCATAAAAGTGGATATGGGTGCAAAAGACATGGCGAACTTTCCGGGGGAAACAATTACGGAAGGTCTTGATGGACTCCGAGAACGACTAGTTGAGTATAAGAGCCTTGGTGCGAAGTTTACAAAGTGGCGAGCGGTAATTACGATAGGGGAGGGTATTCCAACAGATACCTGTATAAATTCAAACAGCGAAGCCTTGGCTCGTTTTGCTGCACTCTCGCAAGAAGCAGGATTGGTACCCATTGTCGAACCAGAGGTGGCAAGAGACGGAGTACACGATTTTAAAAAGGGAGAGGAAGTTACTTATAAAACTTTAAAAAGTGTCTTTAACGCTTTAGACAGGCACAAAGTTATGCTTGATGGTATGCTTCTTAAGCCTAACATGGTAACTCCCGGCAAAGATTACTCGGAAGCAGCAAACCCGCAAGATGTAGCGGTAGTAACATTAAGGTGCATGAAAGAGGTTGTTTCGCAAAAGGTTCCTGGAATCGTCTTTTTATCTGGTGGTCAGACTCCAGAGGAAGCAACAGTAAACTTGAACGAGATGAATAAGCAAATAAAATCCCCGCCTGCCGGCAGGCAGGCTTGGGAAATCTCTTTTTCTTATGGTCGGGCTCTGCAAAACCCCGTACTAAAGGCTTGGGGTGGAAAAGCTGAGAATGCACCTGTTGCTCAAAAAGAGTTTTACAAAAGAGCTAAACTGAATAGCTTGGCAAGAAAAGGATTGTATACATCTGATTTGGAGGATATTAAGTTAATCAGTTAATTAGCGAATCAGTTAATCAAGGTAAATAACTCAATTAACTTGGTTAATTTGATAAACTTAATTAACTAAGCAATATGAGCGATTACGATTTACTATCAATAGGCGATTCTTCGATGGACGTATTTATAACTCCAACGGAATCCGAAACCTTGTGCATGTTGGATGATAAGGAATGTCTAATCTGTTTTTCTTACGGAGATAAGATTCCTGTTAAAAATTTAGAATTTTCAGTGGGCGGTAATGCAACGAATTTGGCAGTTGGAGCCACCCGTTTAAAATTAAATGCGGGATTAGTATTGACTTTAGGAGACGATATAGTCGGGAAACAAATTGTTGAAAAATTAAATAAAGAAGGGGTTGAGATGACTTATGTGACTACTCAACCGCAAACCAACTCTAATTACTCAACCGTCGTTAACTATCAGGGGGAAAGAACAATCTTTGTATACCACGCACCCCGTAGCTATGAATTTCCGGTCAATTTGCCGCCTACCCCTTGGGTTTATCTGACTTCAATGGGAGAATCTTTTGAACCTTTTTACAAGCACGCTGTCGAATGGTTAAAGAAAAACCCTAGTATAAAGCTTGCTTTTAACCCGGGAAGCTATCAAATTAGAGCCGGAGTAGAAAAAATAAAAGATATATTATCTTTATCCCAAGTTGTCTTTGTGAATAGGAGTGAGGCTGAAAAACTTACTGGTTTTGAGGAATCATTGGGGAAAGAAAAAGAGCTGCTTAAAAAAATGGCATCTTTGGGGCCTAAAATTCCTGTGATAACAGATGGCAACAACGGGTCATTTATTTATAATGGTTCAATATTCGTTAAAGCAGGGGTATTACCGGTTGATGCTTATGAGAGGACAGGAGCGGGGGATGCCTTTGGCTCCGGATGTTTGTCCGCTATTATTAAAGGAAGGAGCCTTTCTGAAGCTTTGCTTTGGGGCACGGTTAATTCCGCTTCCGTTATCGGATACACCGGCCCGCAAAAGGGTCTTTTGAAAGAGGAAGAAATGCCTACGTGGATAGAAAGGGCCAAAAGTAGCGGTGTCGTGATTGAGGAATTCTAATATGGCAAAGATATTTGTAACAAGGAAAATCCCAGGAACGGCTTTGGACAGGCTTAAGTCATCCGGTCACGAGGTAGGGGTTTCTGAATTTGACAGACCGTTGACCCCCAAAGAATTGTTGGAAAAGTCAAAAGGTGTTGATGCACTACTGACTTTGTTAACCGATAAAATTGACGGAGAGGCAATAGACGCAATAGGGCCGGGTTTAAAAATAATTTCAAACTACGCAGTCGGTTTCGACAACATTAATATTCCCGAGGTCACTTCACGGGGAGTATTGGTAACCAATACTCCCTCCGATGAAGTAAATGAGGCCGTTGCAGAACACACATGGGCGCTTATGTTGGCACTTGCAAGGCGTATTGTTGAGGCTGATGAGGCAACAAGGAGGGGTGCATATAAAGGTTGGGAGCCAGATATATTTTTAGGCGTAAATATGATAGGAAAGACCCTGGGAATTATCGGTCTCGGCAGGATTGGTTCGATGGTGGCTCGCAGAGCATCCGGTTATAAAATGAATATTTTTTACAACAAAAAGACACGGGATGAAGATTTGGAGAAAGAACTTGGGGTGCGGTTTGTGGAACTTTCCGAATTACTTTCTAAAAGCGATTTTGTAACGCTTCATGTTCCTTTAACCGATGAAACCCGCCATATGCTTAATAAGGTTACTTTGAAACAAATGAAAGATGGAGCGTTTTTAATAAATACCGCAAGAGGAGGAATTATTGACGAACACGATTTAGTAGAAAGTTTGAAAAATGGTCAATTAGGGGGAGCGGCTTTGGATGTTTTTGATGCTGAGCCAAACATCGACCCGGAGCTAATTGGTATGGAAAATGTTATATTAACTCCTCATATTGCATCGGCAACTTGGGAGGCGAGAGAAAAGATGGGTGAACAAGCAGTGGTTGCGATATTAGATGCTTTAACTGGGAAAAAACCTGAAAACCTAGTCGACGAAAAAATATGGGAAAATAGGCGAAAATAGAGCAGATTGGGTAAAAGATGCGTACGAAAAGAACTTCATAAATTCAAAAAAATATCTCCGAATATAAAACGAAACTAGTTTCAGCCAAAGGCTGATCCGCCGTTGGCGGAAATCGATAAATCATTTGGTGTAATATGGTAGTATGGCGATACTCAGAAAAAGAAACGACGACGAGGACGAGGAATATGAAGATGAAGAAGAGGATTATAAGAGGTCTAAAAGGAAACGAAGGATTAACAAGTTTGCTTCTAAAGAAGTAAGGGATTTAAGTCCGGAAAATAAAAGGCGCCGAAAGGAACCACCCAAACCTTGGGGAAAACGCGAAAGACTGATTGTATTTAGCGTTTTGGTAATTACTGTGGGGGCGTCAGGAATATTATATTTAACTTCCCGCGCATGGAAGCTGCCAGGTCTTCCCAGAATTAAACTTCCGACGATTTCTTTGCCTTTTTTAAGTCAGGAAACAATAGTAATAGAAGGAGACAGCGAGAAATTAGAGGTTCAAAAGAAATCACAGGAGGTTATTTCCGCATTTCGTCAAAAGACAAATGATTTAACAGGAGTTTACGGGCTTTATGTAATTGACCTGACAACCGGTTTTGGTTATGGTGTTAACGAGGATGAGGAATTCGAGCCGGCTTCTTTGAATAAGCTCCCCGTGATGGCGGGAATTTATTTAGAGGAGGAGAAGGGAAGTTTAAATTTAAGTGATAAGTATAAGTTAAAAAATGGAGATAAGGTTGGGGGTGCCGGCAGCCTTTATTCTAAGCCCGCGGGTTATGAGATTACCTATAGAGACTTAATAAGATTAATGGGGAAGCAGTCGGACAATACGGCATTTAATATTTTAAAAAATACTCTTGATGCGGAAACTATAGAAAGTACGCTGGATAAGATTGGTATGGAGAGTACATCTTTAACCAAAAACAATACAACGCCAAAGGATATCGGAAGATTTTTTGAAGAACTTTGGAATGGGAATATTTTAAAAGATGACCACAAAGAAGAACTTTTGGGTTACCTTACAGATACTCTCTATGAAGAATGGATTGCCGCAGGAGTTTCGGACGATATACGCGTTGCCCACAAATTTGGTCGGGAATTAAATGTTGTCAATGATGCGGGAATAGTATATGGCCAAAGGCCGTTCGTTATAGTTTTATTAAGTAAAGGAATTATTGAACGAGAGGCTGATGAAATTTACCCCGAGCTCGCAAGAATTGTCTACGAAGTACATTCTCGTTAGAGGTTAGTCCTAATCCTGTTCTACTTGTGCTACGTGATCTACCTGGTCTTCTTTATCTTCCATCTCTTTTTCTTTTTGTTCGTTTAAGCTTTTGATATATTCCGGATTACAGGCGTAAATCGGTTTGTTTTCTTCCAAAAACCACTCCATTCGCGTTAAACACCCTTCACAAGCTAAAGAATTTGTCTGTGTGCAGATGGGGAGCGACACTAGCCCGCTTGGTACTTGCCAGCTCTCCGCTTCTTTATTTCCAATGAGAGCGGTCATTATTTTATTCCAGATAGGTGTTGCTCCGGTTATTCCTGATGCAACGCGTCCCATTGGAGAGTTGTCATTATTTCCGACCCAAACGGCAACCAAATATTTCTGATTGAATCCAACGGTTAGATTATCCCGAAGGTCGTTACTAGTCCCCGTTTTTACAGCAACTTCGGGATGACCAGGGATTACCAAAAGAGAGTTACTTCCAAATGCGGGGGAGCGGACATTGTTATCCTTCAAAATATCAATAAGCAAATAAGCTACTCTTGGATCCAGAACTTGTTCTCCCTGACAACTTGAGTTCTCACAACTTTCTTCTTCATAGACATATCCTTCGTAATTACTCACTTTCTTAATAGAATGGACGTTGGGTTTTTTACCATAATTTGCAACCACCGCATATACTTGAGCGAGGTCAATAAGCCTTACCTCACCGCCGCCCAAAGTTAGGGATAAACCGTAATTTGACGGGTCGGACCATGTGGTTATTCCCATTTTTCTACCCTGGTCTAACATATTTTCTACACCGTAGGAATTTAATACGGAAACTGCCGGGATGTTTCGACTCTCTGCAAGAGCACTTCTTAATGTTATTTTTCCGCGATATTGTCCGTCGTAGTTTTTTGGTGTGTAGGGGGGAAGTCCATTTACATAAAAAGTTTCAGGTTTGTCTTCTATTATTGATGCCGGAGTATATTCATGGGAAAGAGCGTATGAATAGTTAACAACTTTAATTGAAGAACCAGGTTGTCTTTCCGCCAGTGTCAGATTTACGTTGCCGTCGGCGTCTATATCAAAATAATCAGATGATCCTACCATGGCCAAGATTTCACCGGTTTGAATATCCAAAACTATGGCTGCACCGTTTCCCACATTTAGTTTACTGAGTTTTTCAACCTCACTTTTAACCACCTCTTCAGCTAACTTTTGAATAGAAAGGTCAAGGGTCGTTACAACCGTCAAGCCTCCTTGGGAAACCAATTCTTCACCGTATTTATCGGCCAGTACTTGCCTCACATACATTACAAAATGTGGGGCTTTTATATCAGTTTGTGTTCCTGCGAAAGTTATGTTTTCCCCTTCTCCCGCATTTTTTTGTTCCTCGGTTATAAAACCATTTTGATGCATTAATTTAAGGACTTCTTTTTGTCTTCTGAATGCTTCTTCGGGATTATGTCCAAATGGGGAAAAGGCAGTCGGACTTTTAGGAAGTCCTGCCAAAAGTGCCGCTTCACCCAAAGTCAATTGGTCTGGGTCTTTGTCAAAATATACCTGTGCCGCTTCCTGAATTCCGTAAGCCGTACCGCCGTATGAAACTTCATTTAAGTACATTTCTAAGATTTCGTCTTTGGAGAATGTTTGTTCTACTTGTATGGCCAAAACAATTTCCTTGATTTTTCTAACTAGCGTTTTCTCGGGCGTTAAAAGAGCATTTTTGATAAGCTGTTGAGTTATGGTTGACCCTCCGGTTACCTCATTGTCCTTAATCAGTTTGAATGCTGCCCGGGCTATGCCTCGATACGATATGCCGGTATGTTCGTAAAACTCCGCGTCTTCTATTGCAATTGTGGCGAGCCTAACTTGTGCAGGGATTCTATCTAAGGGAACCGGCGTACGATTCTTATCTTTATAAATGTTATACAATAATTCTCCGTCCCTATCGTAAATTTTAGTAGAAACTGTTTGTTTTCTGGTCACAAGCGAGTGGGCATCGGGGAGGGGAGCCAGTATATATTTCCAGAAAAAATAAGAACCTAACGCACCACTTAGAAATAACACCGCAAAAATTGTTAAAGCCACTTTTAAAAATGGAATTTTAAAAGAAATCTTACGAAGAGTTTTTAGTCTTAGTTTAAGCGCGAAAATGCTTAACCATTTTTTCGGTAAATTTTGGCCGAGGATAAGTATCAAAAAGGTTTTTAAATTTTGGTAAAGTCTACCTTTTTTTACAACGCTAACGGACTTTTTCAGAGTCCTTAAATGCTTTCGTGAATAAGTTAAAAACACCTTCTTCTTAATTGGGTAAATTTGTTTTGTTTTCTTGACTTTTAAGTTGAGAAAGTTAGCAAGGTTTCTTATTGCTGAAAATGATAAGGAAGATGATTTCGAAAGAAGCTTTGGAATATTTCGGAATAGGACAAAGAAACCCACTCGAGTTGCACGTCCTGTAATATTGAGAATAAAAAGTACCGCCAAGACTGTATAAAGAAGAAATAAATAAAAGGGTCTGCCAATATAGGAAAGAACCTTGCCCAAGAGGCTAAGGTTTTTTGTGTTTACTTTTGGGCGGGGTAAATCATTATCCTTTATTTTAGCTGAAGCCACTTCAGCCTATATTGTAACACCATATTCAAGGTAATTATAGCGGTATTTATAATAAAACATAATATATCGATGTTCATTCTTTGCTTGCCCAAAGAATGAACCAAGAAAGTGCACCCTGTAAAAATTTCGTAGTTCTTCGGCTCACTCGTATTATGTCATTAAACTCCTCGGACCAGCGTCCTTCGTCAAACATAAATGACTTTTTAAGGGTATTCGCTCACCTTATCAAAATGAAATTTTTAACGGGGATTTCTTCTTCTAGTCACTAATCACCAATCACAAGTCACTTTTCTTTGAAGCTAATCGAGAAATTGAAAGGCTATTGCCCTGAGTCGAATCGAAGGGTGGAGAGGATTTGGTCGAAGGTTCTTATATGTTCCGAGTTGTCAGTGTAGTATTCAAAAATATAAAATTTGTCATCTTTTATGACTATGTATTCGATCGGTCCCCGGTAAGTGTCTGGCTCCGTGTATAGTAGCTCCATGCTTTTACCATCACCATATATTATTTTAAATGTCTTTTGGCCATCTATCGTAGCTTCGTCTATTTTTACTCTTTTCTCTTTATTCTTAACTTTATTGATATAATCGTCGAGTGTTCTGATGAAATATTTATCTTCGTAATCGCTTCTCTCATTTACGGTTATAAATAAGCCGCGCCCGTCATAACTATTATCGTTCAGTTTTTGATGGAAAGAAATCTGTATCGGCAATTTATCTGAGTACCCTGATAACCAAGTTTCCGTATCTATAAAATTGTCAGGGTGTTTTAATGCAAACCCAAACTCCTCACTTCTGTAAGATTTCCAATTGCTAATGTCTTCTTCGGCTGTACTGACAGGAATTTCTGAAGAAGATTCGGTTTTTATCAACCCCCTTTGCCATGAATAATAGAGAATTCCGCCGATTCCAATAACTACAATTACAACAATAAGAAAAAGATGCACAACCCCTTTTGACTTACGAAACATATCTATTAAATTCTTATAACTACAGTTTTTGCAGCTAAGTCGCCGATTCTTTGCCTTTTCTTGGTAAAAGTAATAACTAAAATTCCTACAATATAGAGATTGGGAAGAGCATCGATAATTCTTAGTAGATTTCTAATTAAAGCGGCTTTCAAAGTACATTTTTCTCCATTTTCCATAATTACTTTAATTCCAACAACTCTTTTGCCGAGACTTTGGCCATAAGTTCCTTCAACCCAAGTCATATAAGCAATAAATATTAAAGTACTAGCTATCGCTGTTAAACTTTCTGTAACTTCTCCGTCTCCAGCAAATTTACCAACAATAAAATAAACTGGAATCAAAAGAAACATATCAATTAGCATCGCTATTGCACGTCTGTGACTGTGTTCGTATTCCATGGATTTATTCTATATTAGTTTCATCATTAAACTTAAAAGTGGAGAGGATTTGGTCAATGTTGTAATCTATGGTGGTAATTGCGTAGCTATAGCCATCATGGGTGGTGAACGCGGTAATAACTGATACGTAATCTGTTGATATGAATTGCTGATAATGCATTATCGTCCAGAGAATGCCATTGGAGTTATAATGCTCTTCTGATTCGATGATATCGGTATAATGGCCGATTAGTTCTAAACGATAGTCTTCTAAAGATTTATTACTTACTTCTAAGATATAGCCATATAGGTTTTTGAGTGGGGCTAGTCCAAATTGAATAGAAAGTAAATTAGAAAATTGACCAATCTCTTCGCTTCCTTCAAATTCAATTGGTGTCATTTCAGGATGATATTTTATTTCAAATCCATACTCTTCATTTCTATATGTTTTCCAAGTAGAAGCAGGTATTTGGGAAGAGGATTCGGGAGCTAGAGGAGTAAGTCGTGAGTTTCTTGAAAGATTATAACTGATTAAAATAATGGCTGCTGAGGCTAAAATTAAGATTAACCATCGTCCAAACCTCTGAGGTATACTCATTTGAGTTATTTTAACACGAAAGATTTAAGAATCGCTCTTTTTTTACGGAGTAAAGACTAAAGGCTGGAGTTAGGAATCGGTTTTTCTGGTTGTTTTATCATTTTTTTCCTTTTTCGGATATATATATAAATACCCAAAGCAGGTACCCAAACTACCGAGTAAACTCCAACCCAAATTACAAGTGTTGCTAGCTTTCTTAAAGTACCGACAAGAGATCTCACTGCAAGTTTGAATATTACTCCCGGTCTAAAGGTCTCGCTTGGAGCATAGGGAAGGGCAATTTCGTCGGTTGAAAGATAAATAGTTATTTTTGCCAATTTTGCATTTTGTTCAAGAGCCTGCTGTCGGCCTTTAAGAGAGTCTATTTGATTTTGGTAGTTTGAAATTTGCGTTGTGAGGTTAGTGATTTCAGAGATTTGAGTTGCAGTATCAAGAATTGCATCAAGCCTTTCTTTTGTACTTTCTATTTGCGATATTCGAGTATCTATATCGACATATTCGTCGGTTACATCTTTTCCCACAAGATTTTCCGAAACAACTTTAACTGAAAGTGAGCGGTAGAACTGTAAGGCTTCTTCGAGTTTGTCAGAAGGAATTCGAACAACAACTGTTGCGGTAGGCGCATCTTGAGGGTTAGAGGTTTGTACATTTACCATATAGCCACCAGCCTGTTGAGCAAAAGAGACTACTTTGTCACGGGCATCTACGACGTCCTTTATCAAAAGAGAAAGAGTTGAATTTTGAACTACCAGTCTTTCTTCGACTTCGGTTTGCGGAGCATAATCTTGCGAACGCCCCAAGCTTGGAGCAGACAATCCACCCAGCGAGGGATTAGTAATACCTTGTCCAGGTCGAAGATTCGTTGCTTGAGATGAGCCGGTCGAACCTGTCAATCGGGGAGAAGTCCTAAGACTACTAAGTATATTTACTCCCAAAAATATATTAATGATTTTGATTCCTATGTATATTGCTACCAAAAGAAGAATTATTTTGAGAAGCTTATTCTTTTTAAGAGTCTCAGTAATGGACATTAATTAGATTATGAGCTCTAAAAGATTTAGGTGTCAAATTATTCTGTAAATTTGAAGGCTATTGCCCTGAGTCGAATCGAAGGGTGGAGAGGATTTGGTCGCCCAACAGCTCTATGATTTTGTCTTTGATTTCAAGAAAATCTTCTGCGCAATTAAATTCGTAGCAGTAAACAGTTTTTTGAGAGGGAAACGTAGGTTCTAAAGGATCCCCGGGGTAATACTTTACGTTTAAGTAATAATAGGAGCCATCTTCTTGATCGCCCGGATTTTTTGGCTTTTCCTCTAAAGAGAAATAATCATTTTCAAGAATTAGATTATTTAAGCTTTTTAACTGTTCTTTTGTAATTGTGTTAGACCTTGTTTCTTTTTGGTTTTCCTGCATTACTGAGTAAGTAATAGTCCTGTCTTTGTTGACTACAATTCTCGCTTCAGAGAATGGTGAGTTAATATCTAAACTTACTTCCACAATCTCAATACTTTCATTTTTACGTGTGATTGTTGTTGATGCTTTTTTAATCAACCCCTTTTGCAAAGAGTAGTAAAGAAGTCCGCCGATTCCAATAACAATGATTACAACTAGCAGAAAAAGATGGGTGAAACCAGATATAGTATTGTATCTGGCGAAACCTTTCTGGTTCATTATTTTAATTTAATTTTAGCTTGATCAAGAATACTAGCAAGGGTCTTTCGCTTCAAATCTTTATTGTGCATAGGTACAGTTACGCGTAAATTTTTCTGGGGGTGAAAAAGATGGAGATGACTGCCGACTTGTCTTACTTCGATAAACCCATTTTTCTTTAATATCTTTACAATCTCTCTGGGTTTCAAACTGGGCAGTCTAGACATTTAATTTTAGGCAAATTTGCGTTCGGGAAGAGTTACGTCGATTAGCGCTGTGATACTTTTATCGTCTGGATCGGGAATTTCTTCCTTTTGTTCTTGTAAAACCTCAACATACCCTTTAATGGCATCTTTTGCCATTTCCATAGCTTCTTCAAAGGTGTCGCCCTCGGTTACAAGACCCGGAAGCTTTGGAACAGTCACAACAAACCCCCCCTCTTCTGCGGGTTCAAAGATTGCATTATATCTTAAAACTTTCTCAACAATTTTCCTTGCCATATAGCTTATTATACAATAGTTTCTTTTAAAGTTTAATCTAAAAATTCAAATGTGGAGAGGATTTGGCCAGGGTAATTTGTTTGTAATTTTAGTTACAATCTTCAGGACAGTTACACTTATTTTCTAAAGTATCACATATTTCATTACCACAATTTAAGCAATAAGGGAATGCATCTCTGTAAAAGTCTTCTTTAGTTGCGCAAGTTTCATTTTTAAGTACCTTACCTGATCTTAAAACCAATCCAGGACAACATTCTACTTCTTGACCGTAATATCCGTGACCTCCGCACGCAGGAGGACTTACCACTGGTCTGTAATAACAAACTTTTTCACCGGCGCTATTTGTCATTATTTTACAGCTTATTAGAGGACAGTCTTCTGCGCTAAAATCTTGGCAGTCCTTTGGCACACAGCCAAGAACACACCCAAATAAATCGCCTCCACCGACGCAGTTTACAGTACAAAATTCGGAGGGGCACGTTTCAGAGTCTGTACTAGAGCTATTGCAAAATTCTCGATGGTCTATATCACTGCCTAGACCATTGGTTGTTTTTTGGTTAGAGAATGGGGATGGGGGAGTTGTTTTGTTGTTAGTTATTTGTCCGTTTTTGTAGACAAAATATCCAGTTCCAACAATTAGAATCAATGCAACTGCTAAAAGAGGAATTAGATGAATAAAACCTTTTGAAGTTCTCTTCACTGATTTATTGTATCACCAACTATTCAATGAATTGGAAGGTTGAGAGGATTTCAAATTTATCTGAAGGGGTGCTTTCTCTTAGATTTAAGGATTTTTTGTGAAGTCTGGCAGGGGAAAGGTATTTGGCGGGTTGAAAGTAAGATTGGATAGGATTTGATCAAAAGTGTCAAGGTATACGCCGATTTGGTTAGGAGAAGTGTCGCGGATGGTTAGAACTATGCGGATAAACAGGTCCGTTTCGGGGTACTCAATCAGCGCAGCGTGGAGGTGCTGTAGAATGTTGCCGCTACGGTTGATCAAGTGTGGGCCTGGTACGCCCCAGACATTGGAGGTGCTTTCCTCGAATTGTTCTTCCAGCAAGCTACCGTCGTCTGCCCGACCAGCTGTTACAAGGTTTCTAACGTGCTCTGACATTGGCACTACTGCCCGAAACTCCTCCGCATAGATCTCGACCATGGCGCCTTGAATCACATCTGTGATTTCGGGTGACTGTGCTTGAACAATTGGATCGAAAATGTTGATGTAGGGATAGCCCATACTCATGCTCTCACGAAATTTCCAGGTTTTAGGATATTTGAAAGTGTATTGTAATTCGTTATTTTGATATGTTTTCCAGTTTGAGGTATTGAGGGTGGAGGAGGGTTGGGTTTTAGGAGTGTTTTTTATTGTCGGTGAATTTTGGAAGATAAAGAAACCGATAACTATAATGGTGGTACTTGCAAGAATGATAAGGGTTTTTAGAGGAGCTGCACTTTGGGGATTTTCCTTCATCAATTTATTGTACCACTAACTATTCAATGAATTGGAAAGTGGAGAGGATTTGGTCGAAGGTACTAAGGTAATATAATCTTTTTTCCTCTGGAATATTGTTATAGTCAAATAATCCTATTCCAATGTCGAATATTAATTCCTCCCCATCTATTTTTTTGAAAAACCCAAAGCCTTTAATTAGCTGGTCTGACTGCACCGCTTCCGTACCAGCTTCATCGAATCGTGTATAAAGCATACCCTTAATGCCATTTAAAGTATAATATTCGTAACTATCAGCAGAACCACCATAAGTTAACGGAATGGATTCATTAATAGCTTTATTAGCAAACCAAGGGTTTCTCTTGTCGACCATTATTCCACCGCCAGCTCCTTTGGTTGTATTACCAGGAGGTACCATAGTAATGTAGGGGTACCCTTGACTGATACTTTCCCGAACTATCCAATCTGGGGGATATTTGAAAGAATAATTTAATTCTTTGTTTATATACGTTTCCCAATTTGCAATTAAGTCTTCAGAGGATGTAAGAGTATCTTGCTGAGAGATAGTTGATCTTATCTTTCCACTTTTATATGCATAATATCCAACTCCGAGGACGAGAAGCAAGGCTAATACTGATAGAGGGATTAGATGTATAAACCCTTTAGAACTTTTCTTCATTTAGTTATTGTAGCATTACTATTTGTATTTATTGGGTTATTTGATTATTCTCCGCGAAGTGGATAACTAATTTTTGCTGAACTACTTGCTATTGGGCAGTCGAGGCAGACTAGAGTTCCGAGGGGGTCTAGGAGAAAGGGGTGGTTTTGGACCGTCTTTTGTTCTGGAAGAGCCTCTTCGTTTGCAAGCTGACCTGTATCTTTGAAGATTTCTACATCTTTATTTCCCGCTTCAATTCCTGCTCCTACATTGTCGTCAAGAAAATATTCAAATCTCGTAGGACAGTTAAGAGTGTTTGGGTCGTCGGGGAGATTTCCGGTCGTTACGCAGACAGATGCGCCGGAAATTCCGTCAGGCTGATTCGGCCAGGCGTGGTCGCTTTCAGCCTCGTTATAATAGCTCTCTTCAGCCTTATCTAGTACCTCTCTCATTAACCTGTTCCAAATAGGGGAAGCGCCCGATACTCCGGAAACCGCTCCGCTCATAGGACTATTATCGTTATTGCCGACCCAGACAACGGTAACTGCATGGGCGGTATAACCTATTGTCCAGTTGTCGCGCCTGTCATTCGTAGTTCCTGTTTTAACAGACACCTCTGGATGTCCTCGGACATTTAAAAAGGAACCTTCTCCAAAGGCGGCCGAGCGGGCATTATTATCATATAGTATATGAGAAATAAGGTATGTTATCTCCGGCTCCAAGATTCTGTCGCCCGAGAGTTTAACGTCCTCGAGATTTATTTCCTCCAAAACTTTCCCTTTCCAGTCAGAAACTTTCAAAATAGAAATTAGAGGTTGTTTTATGCCCTCATTTGCAAAAACACCGAAAGCAACCGCCATATCATAAGGTTTTACTTCGCCGCCTCCCAAAGTTAAAGAAAGGCCGTATTTTGAAGGATCTTCCCAAGTTGTGATTCCCATCTGACGGGCAAATTCGATAAAATTCTCAATACCATTTAAGGCAAGTACTCTGGTAGCCGGGATATTATAAGAATTTCCCAGGGCAAAGCGCGCGTGTACCGCGCCGTGGAAACTCCCGTCGTAGTTTACAGGGCAATAGCTGGGTTGTCCAAAAACAGCATAACAAGTAGGAACATCAGCAAGGGGAGTGGATGGTGTGATTTTTTTGTCTTTTATACCCAATGCATAGTTTAGAGGTTTAATAGATGAGCCGGGTTGTCTTTGGGCGAGAATCACATTTACCTTACCGTCTTCGTCCTCGGCGAAATAATCATAGGAGCCCACCATAGAAAGAATTTCGCCTGTTCCTGGCCTTGTAACTAGAGTCGCACCATTTCCGACATTTAATTTTTTAAGTTTTGCAACTTCTGTAGCAACAGTTTGTTCGGCAACTTCTTGCAGTTCTAAATCCAAAGTGGTTGTTACTCTCAGTCCTCCTTTTTCCACAACGACCTCGCCGTATTTTTCAGCGAGTTGTTCTTTTACCCATAAAGCAAAATGGGGTGCGCGGAGTCTTTCAGGTTCTGCAAAGTTGATTTTTTCCCCCAATACTTTTTCTTTGTCTTCTTCGGAAATATAGCCGTCTTCAACCATAAGTCGAAGTACCGTTTCTTGACGCCCCTTTGCAAGCTCGGGGTGGGCACCAAAGGGGGAGAATCTAGAAGGTGCCGCTGGAAGTCCGGCTAGAAGTGATGCTTCTGCTAAAGTTAAATCTTTTGCCTCTTTTCCAAAATAAACTTCAGAGGCTGTACCAATACCATAAGCAGTACCTCCGTAAGGGATTTGGTTGAGATACATTTCTAATATATGGTCTTTTGAATAAAGTGTTTCGACTAACAAAGTTAATACAAACTCTCTTATTTTTCGTCGAACTGTGCGTTCGGGGGTAAGAAGTGTATTTTTTACAAGTTGTTGAGTTAGAGTTGAACCGCCCTGAAGCTTTTGTTTAAGTAAAGTATTGTAGGCCGCACGCACAACGCCTGTGAATGAAACTCCGTAGTGTTTATAGAAATCTTTGTCCTCGATTGCCAGGGTTGCCTGCCAGATATAGTCAGGAAGGGAATCAATTTCAACAGGTGTCGAGCGCTTTTCAGCATAAATTTCGTAGATGAGTTTTCCGTTTCTGTCATATAATTTAGTTGAAACAGGGACTTGTTGGGTCGTGAGTTTTGTCGGAAGCGGTATTCCCCAGAAAAGCCACAAGGACACGCCGATTATCACTGATAAGAAGGTTACTCTTTTGACTTTCCTTTTATTCTTCAAAAACCTCTTAATTCTTAAACCTAAATTTTTCCTTCTTGATTTACTTTTAATACCTTTGGTATTTCTTCTTTTCTTTGCCATAGCTTTTACGATTATACCCAATCGATTGACTTTTATCTAAATGTATAGTAATCTCTCGCACAATGGCAGCTAAAGAGAGAAACTCTGAAGTTATTTTAAAAGGGTTGGAAGTTGGAGAAAGTAGAAAGATAGTTGTAACAGCAGGAGACATACAAGCCAAGGGTATAATGAAAAAGACAGGTGAGAGAGTGCTTGCAACTGTTGCTGACGTCCAATTAATAGAAACTTCATTTGAATTAACAGATGACCTAGAAGGTGAAGAGAAATCTTCCGAATCTTCTACTTAACTAATAGATTCCAAAAACACATCTTCCCTACGTGTTAAACTCTATAATATAGAGTGGTTAAGAAGGATTCTAAAACATTAATTATAATTGCTGCGGTTTTGATAGTTTTTGTTGGGGGCGCTTTGATTATTTATGCTAAAACAAAAAGTAGCTACTTGGGACAGGATAAAAATACTTCACAAGAATATAGAGATGAATTAAAAAGTAAAGAGAATGACCTTCTTTCTGACTTTCCAATATATCCAGGAACAACTGAGGAGTCTTCGTATACGACTGAAGGAGATAATAAGGCAACGTCTATTGTTTGGAAAACCGATGATAGTATTTCTGAAGTTTCAACTTTTTATAACAAGGAACTGGAGATGGGGGGTTGGGAAATTACGTCAAAAATCGAAAATGAAAA
>Ga0214473_10002274_pt1 | contig 23737 bp, 20 predicted proteins | sample RVTome_7_FD_203509 | JGI IMG/M metagenome (GOLD analysis project Ga0214473, IMG submission 203509) | Soil microbial communities from uranium-contaminated site in the Upper Colorado River Basin, Wyoming, United States - RVT98D197 | ecosystem: Environmental > Terrestrial > Soil > Contaminated >... | reverse complement strand
GCAGGACCGGCTTCAGTACCCTCCCCTTCTCGGAGTCTTCAGCCGCTTGATTGATCTGATCCAGCGGGTAGAACGTGATCATGCGGTCAAAAGGGAAGCGCCCCTGTTTATAAAGTTGGATCATCTGCGGGATGAATATATCCGGAATCGAATCGCCCTCGACAATGCCGCGAATTGTTCGCCCGTCCAGAATATTGTGCATATCCAGACTCACTTCGGCACCGAGGGGCGAAACTCCGATTAGTCCGCAGACGCCCGTGACCGTAAGGGCATCAACAGCCTGTCGCAAAACCTTTGGAATTCCAACACATTCCAAGGAGTATTCGACCCCTGTACCGGTAAACTTTTGGATTTCGGCAACAGGGTCCGTATGATCGGAGTTAATTGTGTGCGTTGCACCAAACTGCTGAGCGATTTTAAGCCGCTCTGCATGGATGTCAACGGCGACGATGGTGGCACAGCCGCAGGCAACTGCCGCCAGGATCGCACTCAGCCCAACCGATCCCGTGCCGAATACGGCAATGGAAGAGCCCGCCCCTGGCTTCAACGCGTTCATGACGCCTCCCGCACCGGTCTGAAAGCCACACCCCAGCGGACCCAGCAATTCGAGAGGAACATCTTTAGGCACTTTAACGACGTTCCGCTCCCCAGCAAGCGCATGCGAGGCAAAGGCCGATTGGCCGAAGAAAGCACTGCTGATCACCTCACCGTTCTTTCGCATTGTACGTGATCCATCGACTCGTGCTCCAGCCAGATTGGCTTTAAGAAAATCGAAACAGTAAGTTGGAGCGCCCTTTTTGCATGACGTGCAAACCCCACATGACAGGTAGCTCATGACCACATGGTCCCCTGGTTTTACCTTGTTCACCCGAGACCCAACCTGTTCTACGACCCCGGCCCCCTCGTGTCCGAACACGGCTGGCAACGGGACCGGGACGTGTTGGTCTCGGGCAACCAGGTCCGTATGGCAAACCCCACAGCCAACAATGCGCACCAACACCTCATCGTCTCTTGGCTCATCGAGTTCTATCTCTTCGATCCTGAAGGGACCCGCCTTCTCACGCACCACAGCCGCTTTGATTTTCATATTCCCCTCCCCGTACTTCAGTACACCCCGTACTCTCTTGTGAAATCGAACATGGCCTGTACATTCTCTATCTTCGCATCATCAACCCCTGTCGCGGTATCCATGATGAACCCGCCGTCATTGCCTGCGGTGTCGATCAGCTTCCGGCAGTATTGCCGCACGTCATCGGGCGTGCCCGCCACCAGAATGGAGAGAGGCACATTGCCTCTGATGCAAACCGTCTCTCGTAGAACCTCTTTGGCTTTGACCATGTTCGTGGCCTCGAACTTATAACATGCTTTTCCCGCCGGGATATCTTTGATGACCTCGAGGCGGGACTCGCAGTTTCCTTCCCAGAAGGGAACCGGAACGAAACCTTCGTTAATCACGACTACCATAAGCTCACGCAAGGTTGGCCAGAAAAATCTTTGGAACTGCTGAAGAGACATAAAGCCGTCGAGGCCCTTGTGCAGGGGGATAAAGATCCTCGGGTTGCCTGATGCCCTGGCAGGTCCCACGGCCTGGTCAATCATGTAGGGTAAGAGTTTCTCACACGCCTTGATGACCTTCTCCGGTCTCCGGTACATATCGAGCATCAGCCCCTTTGTACCCCGTAAAAAATCACCCAGGGTATCAAAGGGAGCCTGTGTCATTCCACCAAATTGAAGGGGAAAGCCTTCTTCCCTAGCCGTCTCTGAAAAGCGCCGCGAATAGGAGGCCAGCCGTATGGCCTCATTACCCGCCTCCCGCAGGGCGTTGAATGCCTCGATTGTTTCAGCCGACGCGAAGGGAATAAGACCGAATGGGATACCCATATAGTAGGTGAGGAAATGATGGAGCGGTGGCAGCGTCTCCAGTCCTTTTAATCGGCCGCAAATGCGAGGCAAATGGCGCCTGATAATGAAATCAGAGGGGTCGTCAAGGAACCAGTCGTATTCATCGGCCTTCATGTATTCTTCTTCAACAAACTGGTACGTCGTGTTCGGGCCAAGCCCGTGCCCGGCCCATTTCAACTGTTTGAAATCGAGGGCCTCAAGCACGGGTCCTATAAAACGAAGGGCGAATGGATTCTGCTCCATATCAGGCTGAAACTTCTTCGTCAGGGCCCACTGCGACGCCCAGAGCTTGTCGGGATCATACATCACGTCCTGGATCGTCATGCCGGCCTGTATGGCCGGTAGAAATCCCCAGGAAATCATGATGGGGACCCTGTCCGGTACGCGAAGGGCCACGGCATCATTAAATCGCTTCTCTCTTTCCTGGTACAGGTTTGCTGCTTCTTCCTTCATATGGACCTCCGACTGATCCTTAATCATTACCCTTCATGGGGTTGCATCATTTCCTAACAAGAACAGCGGAATCTGTCAAGCAATTTTGAAGAGAGCTCTCAAAAACTGTCTTTCGCTCTCTTGATTCCGAAGATTTCCAAAAAGGATTCCAGAGATTTCTGGCTTTTTCAGAAATCTTTCGAATCTTGCCCCTGGCGGGACTGGTACTGGGCGGGGGGTGGGGGGTGCGTTGCGGTCAGGTACTCTTTCTTAGAGTTTGATTCAACCCAAGACCCTGGAGTTTTAACAAATTCTCCTGCTTCCTTTGGACAATCTTACGAAAAATCCTCGCCACCTCCGGAAGAGGAACCTTGGAAGAAGCATCACGGAAAAATTTCTTCTCTCTCTCCTCAAGAAGCATGGCAACTCTTAGCAGACCTACATCGTCCGTCCGATCTAAAACCCAAAGATCAATTTCGTAATCCTCCCGGTGAAGTCCAGCAACAGGTTCAAGGATCATCTCTGTTACATTTTCCCGGCGCGTCTTCTCCATGAGGGAATGATTCTTCCCTTTCTCTTTTTGAAAGAGTTGCAAGGCTTCTCTGAGGGCGGGATCATTGGCCTTTGCCACCATAACCCCGTAAACATCCTCCGCTTGCCGCACGATCTCTGCAGCGAATCCCATGATTGCACCAAAAGTGCTTAAAACCATTCCCGGTCCCCCTCCGTCAGGAAATCGCAAAGCGCCAAGCGCATAGAGCATAGCGAAAACTGCAAAAAGCCGGAAACATTTTCATTCCTTCAAAGATGACGCAGCCATCATCAAAGATTACGTACGTAAAGAATACCAACGGGCAGAGGACGCAGCGTCCCTTTCAACGGAAGGAGATGCCTTGTCTTCTAACGCCATACGCTTTGCGCTCTGCGCTTTGCGTTTTTTATACTATGTCCAACGCTGAATCACAACCTTCGTATCCGTAAAGAATTGAAAGACCTCTCGGCCATGACCTTTAATATCCCCGAAGAAGGATCCCTTCGCTCCTCCAAAGGGAAAGAAGGACATGGGCGCAGCAACACCCAGGTTGATCCCCATCATGCTGGCGGCTGCGCGATACTTGAATTCCCGGGCAGTTTTTCCGTTGGTGGTATAGAGGCACGCAGCATTCCCATATTCACTATTCTCAATCAATTTCAATCCTTCGTCTAAATTCTTAACATGGATCATGGAGACGACCGGTCCGAAGATTTCCTCCTTGGCGATCGTCATCTCCGGTTGAACCTCGTCGAAGACAGTGGGGCCGACAAAAAAACCATTCGGATATCCTTCAACCTTAATCCTGCGACCATCCAGGATCAACTTGGCCCCTTCCCTCACCCCTTTTTCGATATAGCCGATAACTTTTTCCTTGTGCTTTGTGGAGACAACAGGACCCATCTGGACCCCTTCCTCAAGACCGTTGCCAACTCTAAGATTCTTGGCTGCAGCCACAAACTTCTCTTTCAAATCCTTGTAAACATCCCCAACAGCAACGAGCACCGATCCTGAGAGGCATCGCTCTCCGGCACACCCGTAGAAAGAGGTAATCAGGGAAGGCATGGTCCTGTCTAATTCCGCATCGGGCATGACCAAGACGAAGTTCTTTGCGCCACCCAAAGCTTGAACCCGCTTCCCTGTCTCCCCGCAAGCCTTATAAACATATCGAGCTGTGCTGCTCTGTCCGACAAAAGAGACGCCTTTAATACCCGGATGGTAAAGGATTCCATTCACGGCATCCCTTGCCCCATGGACCATGTTAATCACCCCTTCGGGAAAACCGCAATCATCAATGATTTCAAAAATTCGCGTTTGGGTCATCGGAACCTGTTCCGACGGCTTCACAATGTAGGTATTCCCGCAGACTACGGCATAGGGGAGAAACCACCAGGGTACCATAGCAGGGAAATTGAAAGGGGCAATTACCCCGAAGACCCCAACGGGCTGACGTTCTGCTGTACAGTCGATGCCTTGAGCGATATCCTCCAAATTATAGCCTGTCATCATGGTAGTGACCCCTGTTGCGTGCTCCACATTCTCGATCATCCGCCGCACCTCGCCCCGAGCCTCATCCAGGGTTTTTCCCTCTTCGGTAACCAGAATCCGGGAGATATCTTCAAAAGCATCTTCGAACAGGTTCTTTAGTTTAAAAAAGTATCGTGCCCGGGATAAAGGAGGCGTGCATCTCCACTCCCAGTAGGCATTTTGGGCCGCCTGGACAGCCTTATCCACATCGGCCGATGTTGAGAAGGGAACCTCCCCGATCTTTTCACCCGTAGCAGGACACCACACGTCCCCATACTCTCTCGTGTCAGAATCAACCCACTCTCCATTGATATAGTTCCTTACCTTCTTCATACTCTTTATGGGCCCCTCCGAAATCACCATTGAATTTCCTTCCTAATTTTCTGAAACTTTTCCACCGAATCGTTGCATCCCCATTTTCGGCTCGCAATTATAACCGAATCGTCTGTCAAATCCAACTTTGAATCGCCCACTTTATACCCGAAACGGCAGGCAGAAGGATCCGTGGCTTCAATCAACTCAACAACAACTGGACATCCCATTTCACATCTCAACTTCTTCTTTTCCATAGAGAATCGCCTCCTTCATCTCATTATTAGTGACGCGCATGATCGCTTCAAGCCAAAATAGGAGTTTGCGTAAGATTAAATCAACATCTCGTTTTTCATGCAGGCAGCCAAGTTCTCACCTTTCTCCAACGGAGACACCCCTTCGATGAATTTGCATTCTCTCCGGACATTGGTTGAGACCAAATCCACAATCTTTCTCCCCTCTAGGCTCGCTGGTGCAATCTCAAGATCCTTGGCAGTGTAAGTTTCAATCGGTTTCTTACCCACACCTTGAAGCGCTCGGACAGACACATACCGTAATTCACCGGCCTCACCGCTCACCGTTACAAGGACCGGCAGAGGTGCCTTCACCACTTCGTACCCGTTTAAGCTAAGCTTTTCTACTAAAACGTGATGATCTTCTATTTCCACCTTCTGAGCAAAGCTAATACCGGGAATCTGAAGAATTTCCGAGATGAGCAATCCTGTTACTCCGAAATCCCAATCGCCGGCTTGTCTACCTGTCAGGATGAGATCATAGCCTTCCATTTTTTTGATTGCGCTAGCTAAAACATAAGCGGTGGAAAAACTATTCAGGTCTTTGAAATGGGGATCTTCTAGAAGAATGAGATCATCAGCGCCAGCAGCCAATGCCTTTCTAAGAACCGGCCGGGCAAGCTGCCCCCCCATACTAATGACTTTGACGGTCGCAGCATGATGTTCTTTGATCCGAAGAGCCACTTCCAAGGCATTCTCGTCAAAGGGATTGATGACGGGCGGAATCCCCACTGGAATGATTTTTTTTGCTTCAGAGTCAACTTGAAAAGCATCGGCAGGGCCTTCCGGATCTGGAACCTGTTTTGCACAAACGATAACGTTTAATTTCGACATCCGAATTCCTCAAGCTTTCTGATCAGAGCAGGCAATACGTCTTCAAAACCGCCGATCACTCCATAGTCAGCAGCCCCAAATATGGGTGCCTTGGGGTTGCTGTTAATGGCGATGATCTTCTTGGCTCCCAAAATACCGGTCACATGCTGCAAAGATCCTGAAATTCCGACGGCGATATAGATTGCCGGAGCTACCTTTTCTCCTGTCAGCCCGATTTGACGGGAAGAGGGAATCAATCGTGCATCGACCAAAGGCCTGCTCCCTCCCAACTCTACCCTGTTCAGATGCCTTCCAAGGACTCTGACCAATTCCTTAAGCAGTTTAAGTCCCTCGGCATCTCTGATTCCCCTACCCCCGGCAACAATGGCCTCTGCCTTGTTGAGGCTGACACTCTCTTCCCGAATTGTTTCGATCAATTGAACCTTGGCCGTCGATTCGTTTATCACTGGATCGAAATCGATAATCTCACCTTGAACAGGCCTTGGTTGGCCAAAAGGTTCCACTGCCTTGGGCCTCAGCGTCACGATGAAGGGCTTCTTCTTAAGCTCGAAGGTAGTGACTACCTTCCCTCCGTATACAGGTTTAGAGCATAACAGGTTTCCTGTCTCGGGCACGATGGAAAGTTGAATGCAGTCTGTCATGATCTGGACTCCCATTTTAAATGCTAATCTCGGAGCGAGATCCAGACTGGTTAATGTGTGACCCATAAGAACAATGTCGGGGTTCAAATTCCTGCACAATTCTTCCAAGGCGCCGGCATAAAGCTCGGCTTGAAAATTTGCCAACAGGGAATGATCGAGGGAATATACCCTGTCCGCAAATTGGGAGATCTCTTTTGTAGAATTGGCTATTTCGTGACCGAGCATTGCCGCGTAGACGGTTTCCTTCGTTTCTTCGGCGATCCTTCTTCCCATTCCTAATAATTCAAGAGTCATGGGAGCAATTCCCTGGCCTTCCTTCTCTGCCAGGACCAAGATTCCGCCGTCTTCTCTGGTCGCGTTGTTCATTTTCCCTCTTCGTACCCCTCTTTTCCCCTCGAGACCGTGTCGCAATTAAACTGGTAGCCGCAGTCCCGCCAAGGCAGAGATTTTAAGGGTACCATTTATTTTACCGTATGGTAAGCTTAATACGACTCCGAAAGATACCCCATCCCCCTCCTGACCTCCCCCTTGAAGGGGGAGGATTACGTGAAGGGTGCAACGATTCCCTCCCCTTCAGGCCTCCGGCTCGGAAGAGCCTCTGGCTCGGAGAGGGGAGGCCCGGGTGGGGGTGGGGTTAATGGTTATCTTTGGGTGCAGGCAGTGATGTATACATTCTGTCGCCAATATCGTTGGGATCGAGCAATTCCCTGATTCTCCGCTGTAAGTGGAAAAGGATGGGCTGGGGTGCCATGGCATACGCTCGGTAAAGCTCTTCATCAGTCCTCCCAACGTCAAGAAACGCGTTCCCCTTGCCAGGGGATATTCCATATGCAGCAGCGTCTTTCCTCGCATTCTCCATATGCTTCGTTCCTGCCCTTATCGATTCCTTGTCCGCAGGATCATAAAAAATAAACTGTTCAAAACCGAAATGGCCCCCACCCCCAAGGGCGCTTCCGGTCCCCATCGTTGAGTCCCCGCCGCACTGTACCAGCAAACCGGACTTCTGGTCCCTCTCCGCACCCGCCACCTCTATGGGATGATACTGGATCACATAATCTGGAGTCGCATACTGGCACCAGGAGCCGAGATACCCGCCTACGTAAACGAAGTTTAGACTCTTGTGGCCCAACTTATTCAAGTATAGATGTGTAAACTCGGCCATATCCGGCTCAGACATTCGGGCAACCTTCCAGCCCCCTGTTTCTGCCAGGACTTGGTCCAATACCTCGTCTTGATATTCAATATCCCTGAGAGAACGCCCTGCCAGTATGAGCTGGAAAGAGCGTCTCATCTCTTCTGTCAGTTTTTGCACTTCCGGCTTCCCGGCAATCTCCTCAATGTCGCTCAGCGTCTTTGTGGGATCGTTATAAAGAATCCAGAAGGCCGGTCCCAGATCCGTGCCGAGTTTGGAATATTGCTTATGAAAGAGATAGCCTATTTCGTTGTCATAGATTTTATAATAGGCATCCGCAAAAGCCGGCCATGACGGGAAGGCTAGGGTATAAACCCTGAAGTTTTCCGGTACCGGCGAACGGTAAGCGGGTATCGTGCCTTTGATGGGCATCTGGGAAGGTCCGGGCCAGTGAGTGAGCTTGAGTGCACACTTCGTATATACGCCCATTCCCCCTCTCGCCCCCCTTGCCCCCCTGCACAACCCCCTCAGACTTGGGCCGGGTCCCTCGCCACAAAACCAACCCGCCCCGGAACCCAGAGACCCGGTCCTCAGGATATCACCTCTGGGCGTTACCCATTCGAGTCCCAGTAAATTCTCCGAATTATGCCCCATCCAAAACGTGCTGGGTCCCGGTCCAGAATAAGAAGTGGCACTGGCAAGAGGAGAAGTGGACGCGCCAGCCCCAACGATGTTGAGATTCAGGCCCACTTTCATCAGTTCAGCCTGAAGGGTAGCGCATATGACATAGGGCTCGACAACTGCAAACATATTCTTCTCATCGATTTCTAAGATCCGGTCCATCCGTCTCAGATCCAACTGGATGGTGTCGTCTCCATCTTTTTGCGGTGCAGCGTAGAAATACCAGCCGGTAGAGTAGGGTTTAACTTTTATCTTATATCGGTTGCAGCTTTTAACGATTGACTGAATCTCCTCCGTGCTCCCGGGCAATAGAACTGCCACAGGCCTTGGCATAAAATGACTCTGGTCTGGGCGGACAAGCTCGGCGAGCCATTGGAAGGCATACGAATCGCATAAAGCAGGATCATCTGAAATGTTATCCGGTCCCACAATATCTTCTAATGCACGATATGCATCTCTGGAGAAGGCCATGTTCGAATTCCTCCTTTTAAGAATAAAAATCTGTGTAATCGAGCCAAAAGGCAGACGGGTGTGCCGGAAGAGCTTTAGAGCGGCACCTTTAAGCGTTTCATTGCTCCGCCGTCCAGCAAATGATAAAACTCACTTTGGGTGACACCGCATGGTGCCCATAAAACATGACAAAAACCCGCATTCTAAAGGTCTGGAGTCGTCCCGCCTATGGCGGGAGCGTTTCAATGCAATCAGAGCTCTCAGATCGCCTGTTGGACAAGCTCTAGAACATCGTAAACTTTCATATTGTCGTTGGTCCCTTGGGCGGCATCCATGAAGTTTCTCTCACACCATGGACAAGCGCTCACCACGGCTTCAGCCCCGGTCGATTTTGCCTCCTCTATTCGCTCTGCGGCAGTCCACGAGGAGAATTCGGGATAGGCATCGATGACCCCACCCCCCGCACCGCAGCACCAGGAATACTCTCTGATCCTTTCCATCTCTACCAGCTCTAAACCGGGGATGGCCCTGAGCACATCTCTCGGCGGCTCATAAATACCCAGGGCTCCATTATACCTGGGCCTCGGAGGGTCGTAGATTACAAGCTGCCCCCGAATCTTCTTCTCTTTACCCTTCCAGGGGACATAGGGTTCTCCCTGTCGTCCCAGGTGGCAGGGGTCATGATAGGTAACTTTCATGGGGATCGTCTTCCTGAATTTTATGTTCCCTTGTTTGATGAGGCGATCAACGAATTCCACCATGTGGACGACCTCAAACGTGGAGCCTACCTCAGGGTAGAGGCGCTTGAAGGTGTGGTAACAATCAGAGCAGGCGGTAACCACCGTCTTCACCCCGGCGTTGCTCCAGGCCTCTATATTATTCTCGGCATACTTGGTGAATTCCCCACCGTACCCTATGCGAAAAGCCCGACCGCCCGAACAGGCTTCATCTTTCCCCATGATGCCGAAATCAACGCCGGCTTGTTTGAGCAGGCTTATCGCTGTCCGGACGACCTTCCATAACTCTTCATCATAGCTCAGTCGACAGCCAGCATGGAAGACAACCTCAGCCTTCTCCCTGGTGAGATTCTTTATGTTCAGTCCCTCGGCCCATTTGCCACGCTCCGCCTTGGGTTTCATCATCATATTATCCTCTTTGCGCAGACCCTCGATGACGGCCATCTGCTGGGGAAGGAGCTGGCCCTCCTCCACCAATTTGAATCTGAGCTCATGCATCGCCTGTAAGGGTTCCATGTTATAGCGGCAAACCTTGCACGCAACGTCACAGTTCCCACAAAGCAGGCAATTATAAACGATATCGATGAACCGATCTGTGTAACTGCTCCTGCCTTCCAGGAGAGACAGGGCAGCGCTCAATCTGCCCCCTGCCGAGTAAGGCTGAAACTTGTTATACTCCACGCTCGGGCACCCCTTTGCGAACCTCCAGCTCTTTACCTGATCAAAGGGAATCCACTTGCAGTAAGAGCAGCGACAGCACCTTAACATATCATTTCGGTAGTCTTCTAATGCCACGTTCTAATACCTCCTTAGTCTCTTATTCCAGCTAAAAGCAAAGCTTGCCCGGGTTCAGTACGTGATTCGGATCGAAAATCTCTTTAATCTCTTTCAACAGAATTGTGCTTTGTGCATCTCGGTTATAAACCATATTCGCCCACATGCCGTAAGGCCGGGAGAAGTAGGCTCCCTGCTTCATAAGTTCTTCACTGGCCCTGGTAAAGAGTTCTTTTGTCTGGGCCACTTCTCTTTTGTTGTCCGGGTCAAAGGGCAGACTGAATTCGCAGTGATAGGCTACCCCCTGGTGCTGGGGCTGAATGTAAACTCCCATATCCGAGATTGGGTACTTCAGCGCTTCTGCTAACGAAACCATTTTCTTTACGAATTCTGGCGTCTTATCCAGCGTGGTCAGGAAGAAAATATCCTGACATCCACCCTTATACCCGAGTTTCCAGTAGGGCTCCGGTGAGGGCTGGAGGAGTGCGTTCAGTACCCGTGCGCTCTGCGCCCCGGGAATGATCGAAACGAGACGGAGGCCGAATTCCTGGATGATGTCCCGGATATCCTTCTCTTGAACCTCGACTCTTCTTTCAGGGAGGATGTCACGTCCAGCTACGCCTATAATGATAGCCCAGGATGGCAGCTCTTCCCTTAAAGATCTGATCTTATCAGCCTCTTCTCCAAGGAGATAGGCCAAATTCGAATTATTCAACAACAGAAACTCATCTCCCAACCTGACCCTCAGGAGTTTGTAAGCACAATCAATCAGGCTCTCCAGTTTTTCGGCTGGCAGAAAGAAAAGCTTATGGACTTTGGGTAGTATCTCACATCTGATCGACGCCCAGGTGACAATCCCCATGCTCCCTTGTGCGCCCGAAACAAGCCTATGCCAATCCGTCTCCTGCGGACCCATTGGATCAACCTGTGCCAACCCCTTTTCCCATTGTTTTTCAAGTGAGTGAATCTGCGCTCCGGCTCCACCCGTCCACAATACCTCTCCGTTCCCCCAGACCACCTCAAGGCATCGCAATGGATCAGGCAGCGACCATTGGTACTTAGGAACCAGAGTGGGCTGTCTTTCCAGCAGACTAGCGATCACCGATTTGTTGGCTCGTGGGAGCAGGGGTGTGGAGAGCTTCAAACCCTCCTTGGCCAGCTCTGGTTGAAGCTGGCTGTAGGTCACCCCTGGCTCGATGAGAACCATCCGGTTCCTCCGGTTAATCCTGATGATTTTTTTCATTCCGCTCAGGTCCACAATGACTGTCCCTGTGGCGCCCGGGACCGTATCACCGTTGAAACGCGGCGGGCCGGAGCTTACCGGTACCAAGGGTGTGCCTGTCTGGTTGGCCCATTGCACTACCTGCTGGACCTCATCAACATTCTTAGGCTTTATCACAAACCAAGGCTTCATCGACAGGACAAAGCTCTGATCCCGTGAGAAAGCTTCCATGGTCTGCGGATCATCCAAAACATTCTCCTCACCTACTATCGCTGTCAATTCTTTCTTTTTGTTATCCAACTCCTGCACTCCTTTTCATAATTATCTTAGATTATCCCGCTAAAGCGGGATTGGATTGGATTTACTACCTATTGTAATACAAATATCAACAATAAAAATCCCTTTTCGGGCAAGGAAACCTGTTGGCAAGTTGACTCTGTTGGGCCTGCTGAAATCATTCACTCTCAGATCTTGTCGAAAGCCAAATCTAAAATCTTGATTGCTTCTTCCATCTGTTCCTGTGAAATTACCAGGGGAGGCTGAATCCTCAACACATTTCCGTAAACCCCACCCGAACCGACAAGCAGCCCAAGTTCGAGGCATATCTCTTTGATTCTATTGCACTCCACGGCGGCCGGGGTCTTCTGACGATCTTTTATCAGCTCGATTCCAATCATCAACCCCTTCCCCCGGACCTCTCCGATCAGTTCATTCCTTTTTGCCGTTCTTTCCAATTCCGTTATTAAGAATTCCCCTTTTTCGAAAGCCTCGGCAGCCAGGTTCTTTTCCAACATGAATTCAATGTTCGCCACCCCCGCAGCACAGCAAACCGGGTTTCCCCCAAAGGTGGACAGATGGTCCCCAGGTCTGAAAGAATCTGCAACCTCCTCTCGGGCAATGAAGCCACCCAGAGGGAACCCATCGGCAATTCCCTTTGCCATTGCCATGATGTCCGGCTCCACCCCGTAATGCTCGATCCCGAACATTGTCCCCGTTCTGCAAAACCCTGTTTGCACCTCGTCGACAATCAATAAGATCTCATATCTCTTCAATATTTTATCAATTTCGAGGAAATAGTCATCCGGCGGGGTAATGATCCCCCCTTCCCCCATGAGAGGTTCTGCAATAAAAGCGGCCACGTGCTCATAAGTATTAAACCGGATAATATCCTCAAGTGCCCGGGCGCACCTCAACCGACACTTGGGGTACTCCAATTCAAAAAAGCACCGATAGCAATATGGGGCTGGAAGGAACGTACAGCCCACCATATAGGGCCCCCCCTTTCTCTTTCTCCCACTGATTCCACTTACGCTCAAGGTCGCATAGGACCGACCGTGAAAAGAGCCCTGGAGGCCGATGAACTCGATCTTTCCGGTAAACTGCTTGGCCAGCCTCAGGGCTCCTTCGATCGCCTCTGCACCACTATTGGTGAAGAAGGTCTTCTGTAATCTTCCGGGAGCGATTTGAGCCAGCTTTTCAGCCAGGTCTGCCGTGGGCTGGGAATAGTACACATACGAACAGCAGTGAATGAGCTTGTCTATCTGCGCCTTGGCTGCTTCAATCACCTTCTCGTTACAGTGGCCTGCATTCGTCACCGAAATGCCTGAAAAACAGTCGATGTACTCCTTTCCGTCAACGTCTTTGACGACAGACTCTTTGGCCCTTTCGACCACGACTGGCTGAACCTTATCCACCATGCTGATATTCACATACCTTTTGTATTTCTCAATCGTATTCATCACGCTCGTCTGGCCTCCTTGGGAATGATTTCAGCGTCTACCTCCCCCAGGAATGCCTCTTCAAGGGCCTTCTGCAAGTTCTGGAGGTCTTCCATCCCTTCCGTTTCAACAACCAATTCCCTGTCATCCAAGACCCGCATCCTCCCGAATCGGTTGACGACTTCTATGACCTTTGATGGATCGACCGTCACCCATCCCTTCATGCGCCGAACCAGTTCATCGCCACTAAAAGCCCTTTCGATTTGAAGCGGGACCTTCCTTTCTTTCGCTTCCCATCCGATCAAGGCGGGCTGAACGACCACCGGCGTAACCGGGTCATGCATGGCTGCACACCGAAACCACAACTTCGCCCGAATCATGTTTAAAGCCTCCTTCTATCCGTGACGACAGTAAGTGATGGAATCGTAAAAGTCTAAAAATACGCGATCTCGTCATTCCGGCGGAAGCCAGAATCCAGTGTTCTCAGGTACTTGTAAAGACACTGGACACCGGTTTTCACCGGTGAGACGACTTTTTACGAGACCGACATAAATCCCGTCCAAGAACAATAATTCTGTAATCGCCTTATGTCAAGTCTTGACACATGGTGGACGGATAAGATACCTTTCTTCAAGACAGCACAAAGGAAGGAACAACTATGGACCTCTTCCAGGCAATGCGGGAACGAAAAAGTTTGCGGGCCTTTAAACCAGATCCTCTTCCCAGGGAGAACATTGAAGAGCTCTTGAGACTGACTCTTCACGCTCCCTCTGCGATCAATTTACAGCCATGGGAGTTTATCGTGGTCGCGGGGCAGGAAAAGGAGAGGCTCTCCCGCAGATTGATCAAAGCCTATCGTGAAAAGCAGATCTCCTGCGGGCCTGGGGCGGTCAAGCCCCTGCCTAAAACCTATGGGAAAAGGGGGGCGAAAACCCTCACCGAGATGAAGGTATTTTTCGAGGAGATGAAGGCCAACCCGGATCAGTATATCAATGAAGGAAGCTGCCAATTTTATGGGGCCCCGGCAGCAATCCTCATCTGCCTCGATGATGCTTTTTCGAAGGCCCGTTTTGTCGATATCGGCGTGATCCTGGGGTATCTCCTTCTGGCTGCCCACGATCTTGGACTAGGGACATGCCCGATCGGTTTGATCACTGCCTATGAAGATGAGATTAAAGAATTCCTGAACATTCCGGAAAATAAGAATGTGGTAATCGGCGTGGCCCTGGGTTACCCTGATCCGGAAAGCCCAATCAACCGCTTCAAGTCTTCGAGAGATGACTTTGGGAAGATGGTTAGGTGGATCGATTAAAGTATCGATTTGATCTCCGCGACTCCCCGTGTGAAAGGTATTTTATGGCAGTAATCCCCAAGAAGGCAGTGACGGTGATCCTCCTCAGAGACAAGATGTCTGAAGGCTTTGAGGTATTTCTTCTTAAGAGGCACGAGAAAAGCAGCTTCATGGGAGGGAATTATGTCTACCCGGGCGGAAGGGTCGACCGAGATGACGGCTCCTTGGAAACATGTTCCTTGTGCAGGGGTATCACACCCGAGGAAGCCTGTCGAACGTTAGCCGCTTCCTTTTCTCCGGACGAAAGCATAGCCCACTGGATTGCCGGGATCCGGGAGCTTTTTGAAGAGGCAGGGGTCCTCTTCGCTTATAACACGACAGGGGACTCGATTGCTCTAATTAGCCCTGCGGACCAGGAAAGATTCTTTCATTACCGCCATTCTCTGGAGAAAGGGGACCTGACTATCTGTCAGATGGCCCGGAACGAAAAAATATTATTCGCTTTGGACCAACTTCACTATTATGCGCACTGGGTTACTCCCGAGGCACATACCTATCGGTTTGATACGCGGTTCTTTATCGCCCGCCATCCCGAAGGACAGGTGGCAAGTCATGATATGAAAGAGACAATCGCAGGAACCTGGATAACCCCGCGGCAGGCCCTTGATGAAAACCTGAACGGAGAAATCGCCTTGAGCCCTCCTACCGTGAAAACCCTTGAAGACCTTTCCCGGTTCCGGAGTATCGATGAGGTGTTTGAATCTTTAAAAAAGAATGCGATTGAACCCATCCTCCCTTTTCTCACGACGATATCCGGCGACACCTTCATCCTTTTTCCCTGGGATGCCGAATACAAGACCTTCGTGGGAGGAGAAATCCCTCCTTCCATAGACCACGGAAGACCTTCGGGGATGAGTGACAACACCACCCGCGTCGTTTTAAGAGAAGGCCACTGGCTTCCCTATTGCCGCCAGTGAAGAACCATACCATATCAAAACGCCTTAGAACTGACACAAAAGAGAGGTTCAGGGCATCCCCTATCTATCTTTCCGTTTCCTTTCTTTCGACCTCTCCCAGATAATGCACTGGCTTCTAAAGCTGCAGTAAAGCTTCGGATCGAGGCATTCACAGCATTCATCGATATTGAGACACTCGCAGCATTCCAGACAGAACCCGGTTTCATGTTTCAGGCAGACTCCAATCGCTTCCCGATCCGGATGATTCTTACATTTCATTCCGTCCCTCTCCCTGATCAAAATCATACATTAGCGATCGATTTGCCGTCAAAACAAAAGCCAGGCCCGGCCAGACGCGGAGCTTCAGATTGACATCAGGTTCAGAAGGTCTTATAAAGAAAGGTAAGAAATTTCAGATTTCAAATCTTAGATTTCAGGTTGAAGCAAAGGAATTCTATTCGCAATGACGATGAAAGAATCCGGAAAAAGTCCGAAAAGGACTGAGCCACTGAAACCTCTCAAAGTTGACCTGCATCTTCACACAGCAGATGATCCTCTTGACCGGGTGCGGCACACGGCAAAAGAACTCATTTTAAAAGCAGCCGATGAGGGATTCGATGTTCTCTCCATCACCAATCATCACCACGTGACGTACAATCAGGACCTTGCGTACTTTGCTCAAGAAAGGGGCATTCTCCTCATCCCCGGCGTGGAGGCTACGATTCGAAGGCGTCACGTCCTCATCTTAAACCCTGCCCCGGGCAAGCCATACGCGGATTTCGCGTCCCTGGCAAAACTGCGCCGTCCGCAAACGCTGATTCTTGCTCCCCATCCCTATTTCCCGGGCACCCACTGCTTGAATGGACATCTTCTGAAGTATTTCCAACTCTTCGACGCCATTGAATATTGCCACTTTTATTCCGTGGGTATCAACTTTAACATGAGGGCCATCGAGGTCTCTCAATCCAATGGAATTCCCCTGGTAGGAAACTCGGACACCCACTTCCTCTCTCAATTGGGAACCACCTATTCGTTGATCTATGCGGAGAAAAACCTTGAAGCTGTTTTTGCAGCGATTCGAGAGAACAGGGTGGACGTCATCACCCGTCCCCTGTCCCCCTTGGAAATGGGATCAATTGTGAGACGCTTCTTCAGGATGAAGCTCCGGCGCAAGAGGATCGCGGAGCGCCGATGGCCAAGGCCTGTTCAGGATGCAGACTTCATTGAAATGGCCAAAAGATGACGAGATTATTCTCTTCATTCAGCTCTGGTATTTCCTCGTTGGAATCGAGAAAGGCCGCAAGAAACTTGCCCGATGGGCCCATGGAAGCATAAAGGCATCCTGCCCCTCATCCTTCCCCTTTTCCCCCCGAGGGGGAGAGAAGCGGATATCATGTTGTTTAAAACAGAAGGCTATGATAAATTAAGTTTTCATGAAGAAGTCTTTTCCAATCCACGGGGTTATTGGAATTCTCGCCCTCTTCCTTTCTGGATTCCTCAACTATAAAAAGATCGATCCCATTCACAGCTGGTTCTACTGTTTTGCCTGGTGGTCATATATCCTAACGGTTGATGCCTTCGTCTATTCGATAAGAGGGAATTCCCTTATTATCAATCGAACGAAAGAATTCTTCCTGATGATCCCCTGGTCCGTCTTTATCTGGCTTATCTTTGAGGCGGCAAACCTGGCTCTTCAAAACTGGTATTATATCAATCTCCCCCGCTCCAACATCGAGAGGTGGCTTGGTTATGCGCTTGCCTTCGGAACCGTTCTCCCGGGAATATTTGAGACTGCCGAACTGTTAGAGTCTTTAGGACTCTTCAGGGGGTCCAGAACCAAGAAGATGGGGATTTCTTCCGCAGGACACTCTGCTTTAACCCTTTTCGGAGTCTTCTGCCTTTTCTCTTCCGTGATCATCCCCGAGTTCATCTTTCCCCTGGTCTGGGTTGGGTTCATCTTTCTCCTGGAGCCTTTCAACTACAAGTCTGGCGGGAGATCCCTCCTGAAAGACCTGGAGAGGGGAGATCGACGGAAGATATATCTTTTGCTCGTCGCCGGACTGGTCTGCGGTCTCCTCTGGGAGTTCTGGAACTACTGGTCCCAATCCAAATGGGTCTATACGGTCCCATTCTTCGAAAAGACGAAGGGGTTTGAAATGCCGCTCCTCGGCTTTCTCGGATTCCCCCCTTTTGCTGTCCAGGTGTACGTGATGTACAATTTCATCTCCCTCTTTCGCTTCCGACGCCTTACCCTCTTCTTAACAGCGGTCCTGATGGGGAGCTTCTTTATCCTCATCTTCATGGCTATCGATCGGAGAACCGTTGACTCCTACGAAGTTCGCCTCTCAGACGCTTATTGGATTGATCCCCAGCATCGTAAAGAACTCCCCAAAGTTGGCATTTCAACGCTTGATGATCTCCTTTCAAAGACAAAGGATAAAAAGGAAAAGGATGAACTGGCGCTTCGATTACTTGTCCCTAGAGAAGAGCTCATCCAATGGGTTGAAAAGACCCAGTTGGTTCAGTTAATAGGATTAGGTACCGAAAACCTCAGGATATTGGAAGAGGCAGGCATTCATTCGGTTCACCAACTCTCTGTTGAGGACCCGGGAAGGCTGTATGAAAAGATAGAACAACACTTCCCGGGAAGATCTGTTTCGACAAAGGCAAAGATCAGAATCTGGATCAGGGAAGCCCGAAGAATAGTCATGGTGGAATAATGGAATGTTGGAACGATGGAATAATGGCATGATGGATAAGAGAATACTCGAATGTTGGAAGAATGGAATCACAGGTTAACCCCAAAACTTGTTTAACACGAATTCTATCCCAGTATTGGACCCGGAATGTAAAAGATTTCACAAAGGACGAATCTCAAGCCCAATAGAGCACGGAAGACCTTCTCGTCCTACCGATAATACCACCCTAAAGAAGCACTCTGGCGGCCCGTTTCCAATTAATTCCGAAACATTGAGCAACGAATCGTCAGGATAGACTGGGCACGATCAACGAAGAGTTTATTATTCTGAGAGTTTGAGGAGCATGCCGGTTCTTCTCGCACGGTGAAGCACGGCCTTGAAGAGGAAAACTTCAATGACAACGTAAAGGCCTGCCAGGCCGAATCCCCAGCCTAACACGTTCTTAAAGCCTTCGTCGAACCCATAGAAGGAACGGAAGTACGCCAAAAAATAGGTCAGTGGAATGGCCTGGGCTATTTGCGGCAGGGGAAAGGGAAGGATGGAAACAGGATAATATATCCCGCAGACAAGGGCCATTAAACTACTCAGGGACCAGGCCGCCAGGTCGGCCATGTATCCGAAAAGAAGAAGCAGGATACAGACGCTCATCCCTACTGACGCAGCGGTTAGAAAAAGGCCTAAAAGGAAGAGGATAAGAGGACCGATCCCGGGTCGCCAAAAGTCGAAGCCAAAGGCAAGACCGCTGAAAACGGAAAGCAATAGAAAGACGAAGAAGGATCGAATCACGCCGATCAGCCAGGAGCCGAAGATCAATTGCAGGGGTTGGACAGGAGCGATGAAGGTGTGTTTGAGCGATTTCGCCCAGAGGTCGTAAAGGAGGACATAAGAAACATCCATCTGGCAGACCTGGATCACGCTCATCGAGATGATCCCGACGAGAATGAAGCCCGTTTTGTTAGGATCGAGCTCAAGAAAGCTCGTTAAAAGCCCCACGGAGAAGAAGCCCACTACGGGCCAGAAGAGGATCTCGAAGATGGTGAAGATATTCCTCTTCGCGATGATCCAATTCTTGACCATAAAGGCCCATACCTGAATCAGTGCTTTTTGCAGATTCATGGTCCCCTCTTCCTGTTAATCCTATTTTTGACAGGTGTGATCCTCTTTCAATGATTCATAAAGGCTCATATCCGATCCGGGCTTTTTGCAAATTCGACAAAAACATCTTCTAAGTCCGTCTGACCAAGGCTGACCCTCTCAATCTGCGCCCCTCCCTGAGAAAGCATTGCTATAATGGGTCCCAGCCGTTTCTCCCCTTCATCGACGATAATCTCACACCGATTGCCCGAAACCGTAAAATTAATGACCCCATCGGCTCGGAGTAATTCCCCCTCTTGAATGATGCCCCTGTATTCGATCGTCACTCGATCACCGATTCGAATCATGCGTTTCAATGCTTCTGCAGTGCCGCAAGTCAGGATCTCCCCCGCCTTGAGAAAAGCAACACGGTCGCAGAGATGTTCTGCTTCTTTCATATTGTGGGTGGTGAGAAGGACGGTCATCCCCTTCTCCTTGTGAAGAGCGAGGATCTTCTCCCGGATCCGTATGGAAATGTCGGGATCGAGACCGACCGTCGGTTCATCCAGGAAGAGAATCTCCGGATCATTGATCATGGACTTAGCCAGGGAGAGCCGCTGTTTCATCCCGGTGGAGAGTTCGTCAAAGGGGATATCCCGATGGTTGTTCAAATCGAAAAGGTCGATCAACGCTTCAACTTTCTTCTCCCTCTCTTTCCCGATCAATCCGTAGAGCATGCCGTAGAAGTGGAGGTTTTCTTTAATGGTGAGGCTCCAGAGGAAGTTGGCATTCCCACTCGAGACGTTCACTCTCTGTCTCACCTGATGGCCATTTCTGGCGCTGTCGATGCCTAGAATACTTACCCTCCCGCTGTCGGGAAAGAGCAAGGTGCAAAGAATAGAGAGAAGGGTCGTCTTCCCGGCACCGTTGGGCCCCAGAATGCCGAAGATCTCACCTTTCTCGATCTGAAGGCTAACCCCCTTAAGGGCATCTTTTTTCCTCTGCCCCCTCCACCCCGACCGGTAGGTCTTGTATATGCCTTCTGCTTTGATTGCCAACATCACTCATGAAAAGTTCGGAGTAATTCAGTTTGGAGTTCGGAGTATGCATTTTGGAGTCTCCGAACTACGAACTCCGAACTCATAGCTAACGACCAGTATATGACGGAATTCACCGTTTGCCAAATAGATTTTGGATCGTGTTATAATGAAAACGATGGAAAAGTGTATCGAGATCATTGGGGCAAGATCCCATAATCTCCAGAACATCTCCTGTTGCGTGCCGCGGGGAAAGATCACGGTTGTTACGGGCGTTTCAGGCTCCGGAAAGTCGACCCTCGCCTTCGATATCCTCTTTGCGGAGGGACAGAGGCGCTACATCGAGTCCCTGTCTACCTATGCAAGACAGTTCTTGGAGAAGATGGACCGCCCTGACGTTGAGGCGATTCACGGTATCCCCCCTGCCATCGCCATCGAGCAGAAGAATACGGTTAAGAATGCCCGTTCCACCGTCGGGACCGCTTCGGAGATCTACGACTATCTGAGGCTCTTTTTCGCAAAGATCGGAGACGTCTTCTGTCCCCAGTGCCGGGTCAAAGTATCCGGGGATACTGCCGAGAGCGCTGTGGAAGAGATCCTGGTTCACTATCATGGGCAAAGGATCTCGATCCTTAGTCTGGTCTCCGTCGGCGAAGGCGAGGAGCGAGAGGCCAAAATCGGCAGCTTTATCAAGAATGGATATTACCGCATCTGGGAGTCGGGAGAGGTTCTTGACGTCACGGCCCTTCCCCTTTCCGACCTGAAGATTCGCAGCCAGCTCCTTCTCCTTATCGACCGCCTTATTCCGGAAGAGAAGAATCGGTCAAGGCTGACCGAGGCAATCCAGAACGGATTCCAGATGGGGAATGGCCGCCTTGAAGCCGTAACAGAAAGTGGTGATAGGGTCACCTTCAGCCGAAGTTTTTCGTGCAACCGATGCGGAGGGAATTTTTCAGAGCCCCAGCCGCTCCTGTTCTCCTTCAACAATCCTATAGGAGCCTGTCCCGCCTGCCAGGGTTTTGGCAGAATCATCGGAATCGACTGGGAGAAGGTCATTCCGGATCCGGAAAAGACATTGAAAGAGAGGCCCTTTGCTCCCTGGAACACGCCCGCCTACGAAGAGCTTTATGAATACCTCTGGGAAGCCTGCCGGCGATATCGGATTCCAACCGAGAAACCCTTCAAGGACCTTCGCCCCGAGCACAGGAAGATACTTCGTGAGGGAAAGGGAGAGTTCATCGGCCTCAAAGGTTTCTTCGATTGGATGGAAGGAAAGCGGTACAAGGTTCATTACCGCGTCTTTCTCAGCAAGTATCGCGCCTATACCCCCTGCCCCGCCTGCCACAATACCCGGCTCAAGGAAGAAGCCCTCAACGTTCTCGTGGCGGGGAAGAACATCTCCGAGCTTTGCGACATGCCCGTTTCAGACTTGAAGGTTTTTTTTGACGATCTGCCCATCGAAGATTTCAAAAAGAGAGTGGCAAAGCGCCTTCTTAAGGAGATCCTCGACCGGATCGGATTCATGGTTGACGTAGGTCTTGGATACCTCACCCTTTCCCGTCAGACCCGCACTCTATCCAGCGGCGAATACCAGAGGATCACCCTCGCAAGGTCCCTTGGCTCTGCCCTGACTGATACGCTTTATGTCCTGGACGAACCGAGCATTGGCCTCCATGTAAGGGACACCTATCGTCTCATCCGGACACTCCGCGAGTTGCAGAAACGAGGGAATACGGTCGTCGTTGTGGAGCACGATCCTGACATCATCAGGACTTCCGATGCCGTAATCGATCTTGGTCCCGGTGCGGGAAGACAGGGAGGCCAGATTGTCTTCCAGGGTGAGATAGAATCCCTTATGAAAAGCGAGGATTCCGTTACAGCCCGATATCTAAGGGACGGAGGATCTGGCCTCTCCCGATGGGCCCAAAGAAAACCGAAGGGATGGATCGTTATTCGTAACGCGCGGGAACACAACCTTAAAAGCATCGATGTCAAGATCCCCCTTGGAATGCTCGTCTGCATCACAGGCGTCTCCGGAGCGGGCAAAACGACCCTTGTCAATAATATCCTCTATGCCGGGGCAAAAGGAGGAAATTCGGGTGTTGAAAAGGGAGCCTTCGATTCGATGGAGGGATTGGAACAGATCGATGATCTCATCCTGATGGATCAATCGCCCATCGGAAAGAGCCTCAGATCGAATCCGGCCACTTATACCAAGGTTTTCGCCGAGATCCGCGAACTCTTCGCCCGCACCCGGGAAGCTAGGAGAAATGGGCTCAAGCCACGCCACTTCTCCTTCAACACAGAGGGCGGTCGATGCGAGACCTGTCAGGGGGCAGGGTTCCAGATCATCGATATGCAATTCCTGGAAGACGTCATCATCACCTGTGAGGCCTGCGAAGGGAAAAGGTTCCGTCCCGAAGTCCTTAAGATTCAATACCGCGACAGGAATATCTCAGAAGTGCTGTCCATGACCGTGGACGAGGCCTTCGCGTTTTTTCAGGGCCACGATCGAATCCTGTCAAAGCTTCAGATCTTGAGGGACGTAGGGCTGGGTTATCTCATGCTCGGCCAGTCGACAAATACGCTTAGCGGCGGAGAATCACAGCGTCTTAAACTCGCGAATCATATCGCTCAAAGCGGAAAAGGGAGCAGCCTCTTCATCTTCGACGAGCCTACCACTGGCCTCCACATGGCAGATGTTGACCTCCTTCTTGCCACCTTCGAGAAACTTCTTTCCCGGGGTGACTCCCTTCTCGTCATCGAGCACAACCTCGACCTCATCCGGCGTGCAGACTACATCATCGACCTGGGTCCCGAAGGCGGGGAAGAGGGCGGAAGGATTGTCGTCGAAGGCGATCTCAAGACCGTCATGCGCTCGAAGCAATCGTACACGGGACAATTCTTAAGAAAACGCCTCCAAAAATAAATCCGGAAGAATGGAATGTTGGAATAATGGAATAATGGGTAAGAAATTTTGAAATCATAGAAAGAAGGGTAACATTTCTCACTATTTAGAGTCTGTTTATAAATTGCCACCCTCAACTAGAATCGTCATTCCGGCCCCGTATCAAGTATGGGGCAGGCTCCTCAAGTCCGGCATGACGGAAAAGAAGCATTTATGGACAGACCCTATTTAAACCCAATATTCCATTGTTCCAATATTCCAGTTGTTTCCGTCTCAGACGGTGGTCCTTTGTTTGACACAGCCGAGCATCTGCTCCAGGCGATTCCGGTCAAACCCCACCATCACCTCGCTACATGCCGTGATCACCGGAACGCTTCTCGCGCCTGAGATCTTCACCATCTCATCCAGCCCTGCCCTATCTTTGGTTACATCGACTTCGGTAAACTTGTAGCCTTTCTGCGAAAGAAACTCTTTCGCCATCTTGCAATAGGGTCAGGTGGGTGTCGAATAAACCTTGATCTCCTCTTCTGCCATGGCACGTCTCCTTTCAATTTTGGAATCCAAGAGGCTGCTGAAAAACACCCA
>Ga0214473_10002273_pt1 | contig 23737 bp, 22 predicted proteins | sample RVTome_7_FD_203509 | JGI IMG/M metagenome (GOLD analysis project Ga0214473, IMG submission 203509) | Soil microbial communities from uranium-contaminated site in the Upper Colorado River Basin, Wyoming, United States - RVT98D197 | ecosystem: Environmental > Terrestrial > Soil > Contaminated >... | reverse complement strand
AAAGACTGGGTGGTAATTGCGACGGGCAGAGCCAAAAGACCGGAAGCATTTAAAAAAGAGAAAAGACCGGAAATAAAAATTCCCAAAAAAATCTGTCCTTTTTGTAATATTGAGACGCAGGAAAAACCGGTTTCAATTTTTGCTTCGGGCAAAAAAATTACTTTTAAAGATAAGATTCCTCAGGGGTGGACTACGATTGTTATTCCCAATAAATTTCCCGCACTTTTACCTCATCCAAAATTAGAAAAAAAGATTGAAGGAAATTTATATCAAACAACAAATGCGGTTGGTTTTTGCGAGTTAGTACTAACAAAAGACCATGAAAAGTCTTTAGCTCTTCTGCCTTTGTCTCAAGTTAAAGAAGTTTTTGATGCCTATCAGGAAAGATATTTAAATTTAATGAAGAAAAAATTTGTCAGCTATGTTTCCATCTTTCACAACGAGGGTGTGGAAGCCGGGGCTACTCAACCGCACCCTCATTCTCAAATTATTACCACTCCCTTAATTGATGTTGATTTAAGAAAAGCGCTTTTTAATTCAAAAAAATATTTCAAAAAAAACGGAAAATGCATCTATTGTCAGATGAACGATTGGGAAAGGAGGGCTAAAGAAAGAATTGTTTTTGAGAATAAAGAATTTTTAGTTATCTGTCCCTTTGCTTCAAAATCGGCTTTTGAATTGATTGTTTCCCCCAAAAGACACTTACCTTATTTTGAAAAAGTCACCGAAAAAGAAAAATGGCAACTGGCGGAGGCCTTTCAGGTTGCTTTAAAAAAGTTGTATAAAGCTTTGAATGACCCGGATTATAATTTCTATTTGCATACCGCTCCCTGTGATAACAAAAAATATCCTTATTACCACTGGCACTGGACGATATTGCCTAAAACCTCCACTTGGGCGGGTTTTGAAATCGGCACCAGAATGGAAATTTCCACTATTGCACCTGAAAAAGCCGCCGAATATTTGAGAAAACAAAAATGAAACCCCTTATCGTTGCCAATTGGAAGATGAATCCTCAAAGCTTACAAGAAGCTAAGCTGCTTTTTGATTCGGTGGGGAGCGGCATTAGAGATATTGATAACGTTGAAGTCGTGATATGTTCTCCATTTTTATATATTTTAAATCTCAAATCTCAAATCTCAAATCTTAAACTGGGCGGTCAGGATTGTTTTTGGGAGGAGAAAGGCGCTTTTACCGGAGAAATTTCTTCAAAAATGTTAAAAGATTTGGGTAGGTGTGATTATGTAATTTTGGGCCATTCAGAAAGAAGAAAATATCTAAAGGAAACAGATGAGATGATAAATAAAAAAATAAAAGCCGCACTTAAAAGTGATTTGACACCCATTCTTTGCATAGAAAATATTTCACAGCTTAAAAAGGGAACAAAAGACCTTTTAAGAGAAGAACAAAAAAAACTTATTATTGCCTATGAGCCGGTTTTTGCCATCGGCACGGGAAAACCATGCACTCCTGAAAAAGCAAAAGAGATGAAAACCGCGATTAAAAAAATAATAGATGAAGACATTCCAATTATTTATGGCGGCAGCGTTAATTCTCAGAATGCCACAGATTATATTAAAATGGCAGGATTTCAAGGTCTTTTGGTCGGAGGTGCTTCTTTGGACCCCGAAGAATTTATTAAAATTGTTAAAAGCATTAGTAGTCGATGAAGTTTGCCTCCTTCTCCGAGCCCCCAAAGGGAGCGAAGGTGAAAGATGAAGATTTATCTTCATCGCACAGAGTTTGCCTTCATCTGCCCAAGCGAAGCGCGGGGCGAGAGATGAACGGAGTTCAGCGAACCCACCCTTCGCTTTTGCTTCGCAAAAGCTCGGGTGCTTGATTTTCAGCGGGGGAAAATATAATATTATATACGCGAGCGCAGCGAAGAGTAAATTATGAAAAATTTTCTGGAAGGATATTTTTACAACCCTACCAAGGGAAATTTAAACATTAATCAGATGATTGATGAGGTTTTGTTTTACATTTCAGAAAAGCCGGAAAAATTTTATGAAATTATTGTCGGATGCGATTCTTCTTCCGGAGAGGAGCCTCATTTTCCCTTGGCCGTGGTGATTTTAAGAAAAGGTGAAGGAGGGAGATTTTTCCTTAAAAGAATCGGTTATCATAATAGGAAATTCTATAATTGGAAAGAAAGAATTTTGGAAGAAGTAATGTTGTCTTGTGAAATGGCTTTATTCTTAAGAGAAAATTTTGACAAGAAAATAAAAGACTCTCTCGGGACTTTCAATTACGAGTTTCGCTACATCCATGCTGACGTCGGAGAAAACGGCGCCACTAAAGATATGATAAAAGAAGTAACCGGTTTAATCAGGGGAAATGGTTTTGAACCTAAAATAAAACCTGAATCTTTCGCTGCTTCAACCGTAGCTGACAGATACTCATAAAAACCCCTCATTTTTTAATTCTTGATGACCTCGAACGAATTAAGAGAAAAATTTTTGAATTTTTTTGAAAAGAAAGGGCACAACCTTGTGCCTTCTTCTTCACTTTTACCGAATGACCCTTCGGTTTTGTTTACGACGGCTGGCATGCAGCAATTTAAATCCTATTACTTGGGAACTAAGTCACCTTTTGGAAAAAATGCTGCTTCCTGCCAGAGATGTTTTAGAACTTCGGACATTGAAGAAGTGGGAGACGAAAGCCATCTTACTTTTTTGGAAATGCTGGGGAATTTTTCTTTTGGAGGATATTTTAAAAAAGAAGCCATAAAATTAGCTTATGAGTTTCTTTTTGAAAAACTAAAACTCTCTTTAGAGGAAGCGATTTTTACGGTTTTTGAAGGTGACAAGGACGTGCCGACTGATGAAGAATCCGTTTCAATCTGGAAAAAATTGGGTGGGAAAGAAAGTAAAATCAAAAAATACGGTAGAGCTGATAATTTTTGGGGACCAACCGGCAAAGAAGGTCCTTGCGGCCCCAATACTGAAATTCATATCAAAGGAACAGAGGTATGGAATCTGGTTTTCAATGAGTATTATCAGGACAAAGACAAAAAATTAACGTTGTTAAAGCAAAATGGCGTGGATACGGGAATGGGATTGGAAAGATTGGCAATGATAGTTCAGGGGAAAAATTCAGTTTATGAAACTGATTTATTTTTACCGATAATCAATGAAATTCCTGGAGAAAATGCAAAAGCCAAAAGAATTATTGCTGACCATATTAAAAGCTCGGTTTTTTTGATTTCAGAAGATATTTTGCCTTCCAATGTGGAAAGGGGATATGTTTTGCGGAGAATTTTAAGAAGGGCGATTAGATACGGAAAATTACTGAATCTGCCAAAAAACTTTTTAATGCCTCTGGGTCAAAAAGTTATTGAGATTTACAAAGAGGTTTACCCTGAACTTAAATCAAGGGAAGCTGATATTTTAACCGTTATTCAAAATGAGGAAGAAAAATTTGAAAAAACTTTAGAACAAGGCTTAAAACAATTTGAAAAAGGCCTAGATGCTTTTGAGCTATACACAACTTATGGTTTTCCTTTAGAGCTGACAATAGAACTTGCTAAAGAAAAAGGTGTTAAAGTTGATATCGAAAGATTTAATAATGAATTTAAGGAACACCAAGAGATTTCCCGAGCCGGCATGGAGAAAAAATTTAAAGGCGGATTGGCCGACACTGGCGAGCAGGTGGTTAAATATCATACTACCACTCATTTGCTCTTGGCGGCGTTGCGCGAAATTTTAGGACAGGAAATTTACCAGAAGGGGAGCAATATAACGGCCGAACGATTGAGGTTTGATTTCAATTATCCCAAAAAATTAAGCGAAAAACAGACGAAATCAGTTGAAGATTTGGTGAATGAGAAAATTAAAGGAAACATAACGGTAGAAATGGTGGAGTTGCCAAAAAACGAGGCGCTTAAAATCGCCAAAATTTCTTTTGATCCATTAAAATACGGCGAGATTGTTAAGGTCTATAAAATTGGTGATTTTAGCGTTGAACTTTGTGGAGGGCCGCATGTTGAGAAAACTGGGGCTCTAGGTTTCTTTAAGATCATAAAAGAGGAATCCTCGGGCGCCGGCGTGCGAAGAATTCGGGCTATTTTAGAATAAGCCGAATTCTTCTTACCCTTTCGCTGTCGCTTGGGAATCAGAAGAATCAGGGCGGTTTTGACCCCGCCCTCTGTGCCATAGATTTTATATCTTAGTTTGTGATTTATTTGGATTAGAGGGCGGGGCGTGATAAGATAAGAAGCGAAGAGATCTACGTTCTCTTCTTCATCTTCGCTTACCAGAGTGAGGCAAAGCCGAGTGAAGGGTGAAGATGAAAATGAAATTTTCATCGCCTCGCCATGCGAAAGCTCGATAAGCTATGATTCATTTCCCTTTTCGTTTGAAAAAAAAAGCAGAAACGACTCTTATAGTAGATGTGGGCACTGAAACAGTCAAGTCTTTATTATTTGAAGAGAGGGGTCAAGAAATTAAGATTTTGGGAAGTTCTTTGGAATATTTTGACAGATACGGAATATTTGACAGCAGAGATTTTGAAACAGACGTTTTGAAAAAAGCCATTTCCAGAGCTATCCAAAATTTAGGTAAAGGCGAAGAAATGAACAAATCTGTTACCCGAGCGTTAGCGAAAGGTGAAGATGAACGAAGTTCATCGACTACCCGAGCGTTAGCGAAGGGTGGAGATGAAGGCAAACTCTGTGCGATGAAGATAAATCTTCATCTTTCACCTTCGCTCCCTTTGGGGGCTCGGAGAAGGAGGCAAACTTCATCGATTATCCTGGGATTACCGGCCCATATTTTAAAGGCAAGAGTTATTCGTCAGAGTCTTAAAAGAGAAGAATCGAAAAAAATCATTATTGATGAGAAAGAAGAAAAAGAGATTTTTCAGAAGGTGTTAGAGAAAGCTAAGAAGAATATCTGTCAAATTTACAGTGAACAGTCTGGAATTCTCCCGGAAGACATTCAGTTCATTAATTTAGAAATTCTGGAAATAAAAATAGACGGCTATTTAGTGCCGGCAATCCAGAAATATGAAGGAAAAACTTTAGACTTTATAATTTTAGCTACTTTTTTACCAAACCATTATTTAAAGAAAATCAATAATATTATTGAGTCGTTGGGCCTGACAATTCAAGCTGTAATTCAAAATGCCCAAGGTTTGAATTTTTATATTGACAAAACTGCCGACAAAATTTTTCTTGATATCGGAGGTACAATCACTCAGGTTTTCTTGGTAAAAGGCGGAGTGTTGGAAAAAATTGACGAGTTTCCGATAGGAGGACAGATTTTTTCTAAAGCGATCTCAGAAAGATTGGGATTAAGAGAGGCAGAGGCCAGAATTTTAAAGGAAAGATATTCAAAAAGAGAATTAAGTAAAGAATCTTCGGAGCGGATTAAAGAAATTATTTGGTTTCCTTCCCAGGTTTGGTTTAGAAATTTAAAACTAAAGTTAAAAGAAATGACCGCAAGACATCCCCTTCCTTTAAATATCGTTCTTTTTGGCGGCGGGAGTCAGTTACCGGATGTTCAAGATATTTTAAAAAAGGGAGAATGGGAAAGTGTTTCATCCGGCGGCAAGATTGAGGTTCAGTTTTTTTGTCCAGGCAAAGAAGATAAATCTTCTTTTTTACCCTTCGCTAACGCTCGGGTGAAAGAAGAAATTCAGGAAGGAATAAAAATTTTAAATAGTCCGCAACAAATTTCTCTTTTATTAATGTCCTATGCAAAAATTAAAAAAGCTTATTGATATTTTTCCACCGGAAAAATTAGCCAAAGAGGATAAATCCTCTTCTTCACCCACCGAAGCTTTAGATGAGGTAAAGAAGAGAACGAAGTTCTCTTTGCCCTTTACTGCGGCTCGGGTAAAAAAATATTACGATTTTCCAGTGGAAGGAAAAATTGAAAAACAGAAAGAAATAACAGGGATTGAAAGAAAAAAGATCAGCCGTCTTAAAAAAAGCTTATTTTTTGTTTTCCCGTTATTAGTCGCAGGTTTCTTTTTTTTACATTTTGTTTCGGCAAAAGTTAATATTGAAATTTGGCCAAAAACCGAAATTTTAAATTTAAATGAGCAATTGACCGTAGATGTAAAAGGTGAGCAATTGGATTTGGCGTCAAAGGTTATTCCCGGCAAAATTTTTGAAACCGAAAAATCAGCTTCGCAGCAATTTAATTCTGCCGGTAAAGTGTTGAAAGAAAATAACGCTCAAGGAACAATCAGGGTTTATAATAATTATTCTCTTTCCCAAACTTTAGTCGCTAATACCAGATTTCAGCCTCCTTTGGAAAAGGTTCTTTATTTTCGTACCACAAGAAAAATAGTAATTCCAAGTAAAAGCTACGTTGATATTGAGGTAATAGCCGACAGGCCAGGAGAAGAATATAACATAGAACCAACCACTTTTTCCACTCCGGGGTTGGTCGGGCTTCCTCAATATTATAGTGTTTATGGTAAATCTTTTTCTCAAATGACAGGCGGTTTTAAAGGTCAGGTGAGCCAAATTAAACAGGAAGATTTAGATACTGCTAAAAAAAGTTTATTGGAAAAGATAAAAAAAGAAACGATAGACTCTTTAATAAAGGAATCTTCTAAAGAGTATATTTTTTTGGATGAAGGAATGTCGCAAGCAGTCCTTGAGGCTTCTTCTTCCGTTCCGGTAGGAACGGAAGAAGAAGCTTTTAATTTTAACTTAAGAATCAAAAGCAAGGCAATTGGTTTCGAAAAATCCAATTTAGATGATTTTGTCAAAGAGCTTATAAAATCAAAAATACAAAATACCGATAAAGAAGTAAAAGAGGATAAATCCTCTTCTTCACCCTTCGCTGTCGCTTGGGTACTAGAAGAACAAAGTTTGAAAATTGACTATTCCGTCAAAGAAGCAGATATCCAATCAGGTAAAATTATTCTAAATCTTAAAATTTCAGCTAAAGCTTATTCTGATATTAATGAAAAAACCCTCAAAAAAGCTCTTTTCGGAAAATCTGTAAAAGAAAGCCAGTTGCTTTTAGAGAGCCAATCGGCAATTACCAGAACCAAATTAAATGTTTTTCCATTTTGGTTAAAAATAATTCCTGAAAACGAAGACAAGATTAAGATAAGATTAAACATTGACTAATCTTTGAAATTTTGTTAACATTTTAATTCAGAGGTTTGATCCTCAAAGCAAGGCAGAAAAGTTAAATCAATGAAAGATCCAAAGAAAAAGCCCTTAAGGGCATCGGGAACTGTTTTGGAGAGTCTTCCCAGTCTTGATTTTAAAGTTAGACTCGACAATTCCAGAGAAATAATTGCTCATTTAGCCGGTAAACTGCGGCTTTTCCGAATTAAAATTTTACCCGGCGACAGGGTAACGGTAGAAATGACTCCTTATGATGAAAATAGAGGCAGAATAGTTTACCGCGAAAGATAAACCTTGTTAAATTCGCTTTAGCGAGCATTTAACAGGGTAAACATTACAAAACAATGAAAGTTAGACCCTCGGTAAAAAAAATTTGTAAAAAATGTAAAATCGTCAGAAGAAAGGGACGGATTTACGTTATTTGCGAAAATCCCAAGCATAAACAACGCCAAGGCTGAATACTATGCCGAGAATTATTGGAGTTAATATTCCTGACAACAAATCAATATCGATTGCTTTAACCTATATTTATGGAATAGGCCAAGCTTTGAGTAGAAAAATTTTAATGGAAGCCAAAATTGAATTTCAGAAAAAAGCCAAAGATTTAACTGCTGATGAAATTAACCTGTTGAAAGAAATTATTGAAAAAAAATATAAAATTGAAGGGGAATTGAGAAGAGAAATAATAATGAATATTAAAAGATTAAAAGATATAAGCTCTTGGCGAGGAGGGAGACACAGTAAAGGTTTACCTACAAGAGGACAACGGACGAGAACAAATACACGGACGGTGCGGGGAAATGTAAGAAAAACGGTGGGTTCTGGCAGGAAGTCGCCAGCCGAACCTACTTAAAGACATTGGCGGAGTCGCGGAAAGAGATCTAACTAGGCGTTACCACTATGGGTAAAAAACGAATTATTCAAAAAAGTGAAAAAGAGTTGATTGAAGAAACAGAGAAAGTTGAGTCAAAGGCTAAAAAAGAAGTTAAAATTGAAACCTCTCAGAAAGTAAAAGAGGGCAGAATTTATATTTCTTCTTCTTACAACAACACCATTATTACCTTAACAGATACTCAAGGAAATGTTTTAACTTGGGCCAGCGCAGGTTCTATTGGATTTAAAGGAACAAAAAAATCAACCCCTTTTGCCGCCTCCAAAGTGGCAGAAACTTTAGCTCAGGCAGTTAAGAAAATAGGGATAGAAAAAGTTCAGGTGTTCGTTAAGGGGGTAGGTTCTGGCCGGGAGTCAGCGATCAGGTCTCTGGCCGTTAGGGGATTAGATATTATTTTGATAAAAGATATTACTCCTATACCTCATAATGGTTGTCGTCCGCCAAAAGTAAGGAGAGTGTAACGCAACGAAAGATATGTTAAATCAAAAATGTAAAAAATGTCGCCGCTTAGGAATAAAACTTTTTTTGAAGGGAGATCGTTGTTTTTCGCAAAAATGTTCGATGATTAGAAAACCATATTCACCTGGTCAGAAAAAGAAAAGAAAGAGAAGGGCGAGCGCTCTTTCTGAGTACGGAAAAGAATTAAGAGAAAAACAAAAATTAAAAGAATGGTATAATTTAAGAGAAAGGCAGTTCCGAAAATACGTGAAGGAAGTTTTAGGTCATCGTGGGAAAGCAGAGGATGCGGCTGATTTGCTCATCAAAATCTTGGAAAGCCGTTTGGATAACGTAATTTTTCGCCTGGGATTAGCTGTCTCACGCGCTCAGGCCAGAGAATTGGTTTCTCACAAACACTTTTTAGTTAATGCAAGGCCGGTTAATATTCCAAGTTATCAGTCAAAGAAAAACGATATAATTTCGGTGAAGCCGAAAAGTTTAAAGAAGGCTGCTTTTCAAAATCTTTCCGCTACGCTAAAAAAACAAAAACTTCCCAGCTGGCTGGTTTTAAATATTGAAAATTTGGAAGGCAAAGTAACAGGAGAACCGTCCTTTGAAGAGGCGGCTCCGCCAGTAGAAATATCAGCCATATTTGAGTTTTATTCAAGATAACCTCTTAAGACGTGAAACATAAAACATGAAACAAAATTTAAAAGTTTCATGCGTCATGTTACATGTTTCATGAAAATATGATTTTCTTACCTTCTCAGCCAAAAATTGTTAAAAAAGAAGGAAAAAACAAAGCAATGTTTGAGATTGAATCTCTTTATCCCGGTTATGGAGTAACCATTGGAAATTCTTTAAGAAGGGTTTTACTTTCTTCTTTGCCTGGAGCCGCTGCGACGCAAGTTAAAATTAAAGGAGTTCAGCATGAATTTTCCACCATCCCCGGCGTTTCAGAAGATGGAATCACGATTATGTTAAACCTGAAACAGCTTAGATTCAAGCTTTTTGCCGATGAACCTCAGAAAGCAATCCTCAAGGTGAAAGGAGAAAAAGAAGTTAAGGGTTCTGACTTTGAATTACCTTCTCAGGTTGAGTTGGTAAACCCAGACGCTCATTTAGCCACTCTGACAACAAAATCTGCCGAGTTGGAAATAGAAATACTGATTGAAAAAGGTTTAGGTTACGAGTCAAGGGAAAGCAGAAAAAAACCAAGCGACTATCTCCAAAAAAAACTGGAAATAGGGGTCATACCTTTGGATTCTATTTTTACTCCGATGAAAAGGGTGTCTTTTCGAGTTGAAAATATGCGGGTAGGAGAGAGAACTGATTTTGACAGATTATTTTTGGAAATTGAAACCGACGGGACGATTACGCCTGAAGATGCATTTTCTCAAGCCACCGAGATTTTGCTGAATCACTTTAATTTGCTTTCCCAATCCTTTACCCGAGCCGCAGCGAAGGGTGAAAAAGAGGATAAATCCTCTTTGGCTAAAAGAGAAGAGAAAGTTGTGAGCGCAGAAAAGAAAATTAAAAAAGAAAGAAAAGAAGTAAAAATTAAAAAGCGAGAGAAAAAAATTAACCGTAAAGGGTCAAAGGTGAAATTAGCCAAAAAGAAAGGGCGATGAACCTAAAGGTTCATCTTCACCTTTCGCTTTATTCAGGTACCCGAGCGTTAGCGAAGGGTGGAAAAGAACCGAAGGTTCTTTGACTAAATGAAGAAACGCAAAAGAGGAAGAAAATTAAGCCGCAAAACCGATCAGCGAAGAAGCCTTTTGAAATCTGTGGCCAGAGAGTTTTTTTTAAAAGAGAAAATTAAAACAACAGAAGCCAAAGCCAAAGAGGCAAGAGGCTTTATTGAAAAGAAAATCAGCCGAGCTAAAATCGGCGACCTGAATTGTCGCAGGCGGCTTTCCAAAGACTTTTCGCCCGAAATAGTTAAAAAATTAGTTGAGGAGATTGCGCCGAGATATAAAGAAAGAAAAGGAGGATATACCAGAATTATCAAATTGGGACCGAGAAAATCAGACGGGGCGAGAATGGCCATTATTGAATTTGTAAGTCGATGAAGTTTGCCTCCTTCTCCGAGCCCTCAAAAGGGGCGAAGGTGAAAGATGAAGATTTATCTTCATCGCACGGAGTTTGCCTTCATCTTCACCCTTCGCTCAGCTTCGCCTCGCTCGGGTAAATAATTAACATTTATTATGGAACGCAAAACTCACACTATTGATGCTACAGGAAAGGTTTTGGGCAGATTAGCATCTGAAATCGCGATTTTGTTAAGAGCTAAACACAGATCCGATTTCGTTCCCTACAAAGATGTGGGCGATTTTGTGACAATTAAAAATGTTAATAAAATAAAATTAACAGGCAAAAAAGCAGAACAAAAAATTTATTATCATCATACAGGTTATCTGGGAGGATTGAAAGAAACGCCTTTCCAAAAACTTTTTAAAGAAAGACCTGGCGAAGTTTTTAAAAAAGCAGTTTTTGGCATGCTGCCAAAAAATAAATTACGGGCCAAACAGATAAAACGGCTAAAATTTGAATGAATACCTGATACTAAGTTAGCTAAATTTCGCGAGACTCCAGGAAACTGGAGTTATTTTATTATCCGAGCGTAGCGCAGGATGGAAAAGAGGATAAATCCTCTTTGACTATCCGAGCGTAGCGCAGGGTGGAAAAGAGCGAACGCTCTTTGACTGGTAAAAAGTTTTCCACTATTTACACTTCATATTAAACAATATAAAATAATTTAATAACTTAATTTTTAACCTCGAAGAACATTCGTTCTTCTCCACCCTTCGCGGTGGCTCGGGTAAATGATTGCTCAAAAAATATTTTTTACAAAAGGTGTTGGTGTTCATAAAGCTCAACTGGCTTCTTTTGAGGCTGCTTTGCGTGACGCGGGTTTGTCACCTTTTAATCTAGTTACTGTCTCGAGTATATTTCCGCCAGGCTGTAAAAGAGTTTCTAAAGAAGAAGGATTAAAGTTTTTAAAACCCGGCCAAATTGTTCATTGGGTTGTTAGTCGTAATTCTACTAATGAACCAAACAGATTAATTGCTGCTTCCGCTGGCTGCGCCTTACCAGCTGATCCAACCCAGTACGGTTATCTTTCTGAACACCATTCTTTCGGTGAAACAGACAGCAAGGCTGGAGATTTTGCCGAGGATTTAGCCGCTTCAATGTTGGCCGCCACCTTAGGAATTGAGCTTGACCCGGATTTGGCTTGGGATGAGCGAGAACAAACTTATAAAATGGGTGGCAAAATTGTCCGAACAACCAATATCACTCAGTCAGCCATCGGCAACAAAGACGGTCTCTGGACGACGGTAGTAGCGGCCGCTGTTTTCGTTGATATGAAATTTACTTCAGAAGCCTTAGTTAATGGAGGCAACAGGCTCAATAATTAAACATTTGCTCAAATTATGAAGCATTTAACTAAAAGATTGATTGGTCAGCGGGTGATGTCTGAGCCAATTACCGGTAAAGAAACAACCGCCGAATTATTTGAGAAATCATTCGGGGCTTACGTGGGAAGAGAAGTTAGAAATGCTTATGAAATTATTAAGAAGATGATTGAGAAAGACCATACAATTGTTTTAGCAATGTCCGGAGCCATGACGCCGATTGATTTTGCGGTTTCTTGTATTATTCCTATGATTAAAGCGGGTTACGTGGATATAATCACGACCACGGGTGCTAACCTTTATCATGATATTCAAAGATTAGAAAGTGATAATTGGTATGAAGTTAATCCTAACCAAGGCGATATAAAATTAAGAAAGGCAGGATGGACGCGAGTTTATGATACTGCTTTTCCTGATGATGATTTATGGATAGTAGATCACCTGGTGACCGATCTGGTCAGACGGTCTGATTTTAATCGGTCAATGACAACTACCCAATTTCATTACCTATTAGGAAAGCAATTAGCACGTTTTGGAAGGCGCCGTTTTAAAAGAGCCGATCTTAACCGTAGTCTTTTGGTTCAGGCTTATCGTAACAGCATACCAATTTTTTGCGGTGCGCCTCAGGACGGTTCAATATTTTTGAATCTGGCATTTCTTAAAAGAAAACTCGGGCACCGCTACAAATTTAGTATTGATTTAGAAGAAGATATTCATGAATTTGGAGCATATCATTATTATGCTAAAAACAAGTGGAGCAAAAAGTTATCAGTTATTATCTTGGGTGGCGGCGTACCCAAAAATTATTCTTTGCAGCCGGAACCTTATTTAACTCAAGTTTGCGATATTGAGGCGAGCGGTTACGATATGGATGTTCAAATCTGCGACGCTCATGTGCAAAATGGCGGTTTGTCCTCCTGTACCGCAGGCGAGGGTCATACCTGGGGAAAAACATCAGAGGATTGCGTTAAAAATTCGCAATATGTTTTTGCTGATGTGACGGCTACCTTTCCTTTTATCGTTCATGCCTTGCTTCAAGAAGGGATTGAACGAGAGTCTCGCCACCTGCTTGATTATCGCGATGAGGCAATTGCGTTTCTTGACAAAGCCTTAAGAAAAAAGACTCTTAAATCATATTATCGTAAAGGGAAAGAAAATTATAACAATGACAAGTAGAAATTTTTTTGATATTCCAAACGTATCTTTTAAAGAGGCACAAGTTATTATTGTGCCTTTTGGCTTAGAATTAAGCACTACTTATGGTAAAGGAACTAAGAATGGGCCGGCTGCCCTTATTGATGCCAGCTCACAAGTAGAGCTTTTTGACGAGGAACTTTGGCAAGAGACTTATAAAAAAATTAAAATCAAAACGCTCTCCGGCTTAAAATCACCAAAATCTTTTATCGCTGCCGAAAAAAAAATTTCCCCTACCATTGGTGAAATTTTAAAACAAAAAAAAATACCGATTGTTTTAGGGGGCGAACACAGTATTACCTCTTTCATTATTAAAAAATTTAAAAATTTTTTTCCCAGTTTCAGTATTTTACAATTTGATGCCCATGCGGATTTAAGAGACGGTTACCTAAATCAGAAATATTCTCATGCTGCCGCCATGCGGCGTTGTCTGGATTTAAAAGGAGTCAATCTGGTTCAGATTGGCATTCGCAACATTAGCAATGAAAATAATGAATTAATTTTCTGGAAAGAGAATCAAGGCCGTATAAAAACTTTTTGGGCAAAAGATATGGCGAACTGGAAAATGAAAGACATTATTGATTCTCTTTCAAAAAACGTTTATTTGACTTTTGATTTGGATGCTTTTGATTCTTCTCTGATGCCTTCAACCGGCACGCCGGAACCCGGCGGGCTGCAATGGCATCAAGCGATGGAAATCTTAAAGAATATTTCGGAAAAAAAGAAAATTGTCGGTGCTGATGTGGTTGAACTGGCTCCAATCAAGGGTTTTTCTGCTCCGGATTTTTTGGCGGCAAAATTGGTTTATAAAATTATAGGTTATATTTATCAAAATTAATTCCGGTGACAAAAGAATTTGAAAAATTTCTAAAAAGCGAATTTGGTCTAGAAATTTGGCATCAGGGGAAAATAATTTATCGTTCAAAAAAAGAAGGAATAAAAGGGCTTTTGGAATTTATCGCCAAAAATAAAAAGTTTCCCAAAGATTTGATAATTTTTGACAAAAAAGTGGGCAATGCAGTGGCTTTGTTATGCACTTACCTTAAAACCGAAGAAGTTTATGGAGTGGTGGGCAGTAAGAGCGCGGAAAAAACTCTAAAAGAAAATAAGATAAAATTCCATTTTTCAAAAACAATTCCCAATATTTTAAATAAAGATGAAACCGACATTTGCCCGATGGAAAAAATGTCACTTGGAAATACGCCAGTCGAATTTTTAGACTTATTAAAAGCAAAAAGTATTTGCTGAATTAAAAAATATCAAGATTCCGTATTATAAAACGGCTTCCTCTCAGGTAAGCCCTTTTAATTTTGAGAAAAATAATGTATAATAAATTGATAAATATGTCAATCTTAACTAAAATTTTTGGCGATGCCAATGAAAAATATCTAAAGAAACTTCAGCCGATAGTAGACGAGGTAAATGGACTGGAAAATGGATTTGAAAAGCTTTCTAACGAAGAATTGAAGGGAAAGACAGTCGAATTTAAAGAAAGACTGGAGAAAGGTAAAACATTAGACGATATTTTGCCGGAAGCTTTTGCTTTGGTCCGGGAAGCTGGCAAAAGAAATTTAAACCAACGCCATTTTGACGTGCAAATTATCGGCGGCATTGTATTGCACAAAGGCAAAATTACGGAAATGAAAACTGGTGAAGGAAAAACTTTGGCTGCTACCTTACCTTTGTATTTAAATGCTTTGGAAGGAAAGGGTTGTCATTTGGTAACGGTTAATGATTATTTGGCAAGAAGGGACAGCGTTTGGATGGGCCAGATTTATCACGCCTTGGGGATGACAGTCGGATGCTTGAACCATGAGCAATCTTTTTCGTACGACCCGGAATATAAAAAACCGGCTGAAGAAAAAGAAAAAACCAGAGATGAATTGGGCGGTTTTCTTGTGGTGGAAGATTTTTTAAGACCCTGTTCAAGGAAAGAAGCATATCTGGCTGATATTACTTACGGCACCAATAATGAATTTGGGTTTGATTATCTGAGAAACAATATGGTCTATGATTTATCTCAGAAGATTCAGAGAGATTTCAATTACGCCATCGTTGACGAGGTAGATTCAATTTTAATTGATGAAGCGAGAACCCCTTTAATTATTTCAGCCCCTGACACGGAAAGCTCAAGCTGGTATCAGGAATTTGCCAGAATCACTCCTAAATTAAAGGCAAAAGAAGATTATGAGATTGATGAAAAAATGCGGGCAGTCACTTTAACTGAAAAAGGGATAAATAAGGTGGAAAAGGCATTGGGAATGGGCAACATTTATACTGAAAGAGGCATAAAATACGTTCATCATTTAGAACAGGCATTAAGAGCTGAAACTCTTTTTAAAAAAGATAGAGATTATGTTATTAAAGATGGCCAGATTATCATCATTGATGAATTTACCGGCAGATTGATGCCGGGAAGGAGATGGTCGGGCGGTCTTCACCAGGCAATTGAGGCAAAGGAAGGAGTAAAAGTACAGCCTGAATCTCTTACCTTAGCTACAATTACTTTTCAGAATTACTTCAGGATGTATAAAAAATTAGCCGGCATGACCGGAACTGCGGCCACTTCAGCTGAAGAATTTGATAAGGTTTACGGTTTGGAAGTGGTAATTATTCCGACAAATAAACCAATGATAAGAGAATATTTACCCGATTTGGTTTATAAAAACGAAGCCGGAAAATTTCAGGCCGTAGTCAGAGAAATCAAGAAATTACATGAAACCGGCCAACCAATTTTGGTGGGCACAAGGTCGGTGGAAAAAAATGAATATTTGGGTAAATTATTGGAAAGAGAAGGAATTCCCCACCAGATTTTAAATGCCAAACATCATGAAACAGAAGGACAGATTATCGCTCAAGCGGGAAAATCGGGTCAGGTAACCATTGCCACGAATATGGCGGGCAGGGGAGTAGATATAATTCTTGGCGGTAATCCGCCGGATATTAAAGAAGCTCAAAAAATTAAAGAACTGGGTGGGTTATGCGTGATTGGCACCGAGCGCCATGAAGCCAGAAGAATTGACAATCAGCTCCAGGGAAGGACCGGAAGACAGGGAGACCGGGGCGTTTCTCAATTTTTTGTTTCTTTGGAAGATGATTTATTGAGAATTTTCGGGGGGGACAAAATAAAATCTTTGATGGGGTTTTTAAAGCTTCCTGAAGACGAAGCGATTGAGACAAAATTAATTTCCGGAGTGATTGAATCGGCTCAATCAAAGATTGAAGGAATGAATTTTGATATGAGAAAACATTTATTGGATTATGACGATGTCCTGAACAGGCACCGGGAAGTGATTTACAAAAAAAGAAGAGAAATGCTGGAAATTGAAAATTTTAGGGCGAAAATTGAAAATTGGTTAAAAGGAGCCGATGAAAAAAAAGCTTTTGATGAAAAAGTGAAAGAATTGGGAGAGAATTTTGATTCGGTAGCCAAACTTATTAGTTTAAGGACTTTGGATACGCTTTGGGTGGAGCATTTGGAAGAAATGGAGCATTTAAGGGATTCTGTCCGACTGCGGGCTTATGGCCAGCAAGACCCTTTGGTTGAATACAAAAACGAAGGTCATAAGATGTTCCAGAATTTATTGAAAATGATAGAATCAAGTATTATTCAGACTCTTTTTAGGGCCAGCTTAACAAAAGAACCGACTGCTTCCGTTCCTCAATCACAATATCAAAAAATAGGATTACCTTTCGAAGCTCCGCGAAGCGGAGCGCCCGCCTCTGCTAGTGTTATGGCGGGTAAAAAGGTGGGCCGCAACGACCCATGTCCTTGCGGTGCGAAACATCCCGACGGCCGTCCGATAAAGTATAAGCATTGCCACGGAAAGTAGAGATGCTCAGGTAAAGCTTTTCAAGTAGACGCAATAATTTTCCCAGCGAGAAAATTTTGCTCATCTCTCGGCTCGCTGTTTCGCGCGAGGCGCGAAAACCGTGCCAGCGAGCCTGCGAGGTGCTCCTTGAAAAGCTTTGCCCTCGCTTAAAACTGCAATTTACCTGAAAAATTTGTTGCCTCGCTAATTATAGTGAATTGTCAAACGAAAACGCTCACTGGTGCTGAGGTGTCATGGAAGATAAAGATGAAAAATATGAGAAATAAATTTGAACAAAAATTAATCGACAAAAGGCAAGAAGCTTTCGAGGACTACGAAGTCCCTGACCCCATTAGAATTGAAAAGGTTATCAAATTTATTCGCGGATATTTTAACGAAGTCAGGGGATTAAATGTTTTGGACTGTGGCATCAGTAAGGGAGGAGTAGGCGATAGATTAAGCAAAGAAGGTTCTCGCTGCTTTGGTGTAGATATTAATCCAAGAGAATTAAAAGGGGTAAAAATAACTCAAGCGGATTTAAATAAAGGAATTCCTGAATTCGGAGTTAGGTTTGATGTCATATTCGCTGGCGAGATTATTGAGCATTTGTTTGATGATAGTAAATTTATCCGTGAATGTTATAGATTTTTGAAACCAGGTGGTATTTTGATAGTAACTGTTCCGAATTTAGTATCCTTTAGTAATAGAGTGTTGATGTTATTTGGCACAATGCCCTTAACGGCTTATGTCGCCGCTCCATTTCATTACAATGTTTATAATAGGAATAAACTCAAAAATTTGATTCGCAAAGAGGGGTTCGAAATTCTTAAAGCAACATCATCGTATTTGCCTCTGTACCTGTTTGCTAAAATTCCCGGGATCTGGAAAGTATTCGGATTTTTAGGCGATCTTTTCCCGTCTCTAGGAAATCAGTTAATAGTATTTGCAAGAAAGAAATGAAAGTGGGGTCCTATGGTAGCGGGAAAAAAGTATAAAAGGTGTCATGGGAAATAAAGCATTTGAAAATAAATCTAAATTGTTTAGAATAATAGAATGATGCCAAAAAGGAAAAATTATCTCATTGTATTTTTAATTTTATTACTGGCTTTTTTTACGGCAAATTTAAGTTACCCCAAATATTTTAATCAAGGGGTAGATTTTTTGAATGGAAAATTTAATTTAAATTTACCCCATTTCTGGAATAAACCCTTTAAATTGGGATTAGATTTGCAAGGCGGCTCTCATTTGGTTTACGAAGCCGACCTTTCTCAGCTCAAAGAGGATAAATCCTCTTCTCTCCCACTTGCTGATACTCGGGTAATTGAAGAAAAAGAAATAGGGAATGCGATGCAAGGTCTTAGAGACGTAATTGAAAGAAGAGTAAATTATTTTGGTGTTCAGGAACCCGTTGTTCAGGTTCAGGGAGAAAGGTTAATTGTTGAATTGGCAGGGATAATGGATCAAGCGGAAGCCATTAAAGAAATTGGTAAGACTCCATTTTTGGAATTTAAAGAATTAAAGCCTGAAGAAGTCGTTAAAAAAATTGAAGAGAAAAGAAAAGAAATTGAAGGAAAAACAATGGAAGAAATAAAACTGATTCCGGATTGGCAGCTGGCCTTTGAAGACCCTTTCCAGTCAACAATTTTAACTGGAAAATATTTACAAAAAGCGGAGCTTAGATCTGATCAAACAACTTATAAATCATTGGTTTCTTTGCAATTCAACGACGAGGGAGCAAAAATTTTTGAAGAAATAACTTCAAAAAATGTCGAAAAACCTTTGGCAATTTATATTGATCAGACTCTCGTTTCGGCGCCAGTTGTTAAAGAGAAAATCTCTGGAGGAAAAGCTCAAATTACTGGAAACTTTACCGATGAAGAAGCGAGAGAATTGGTCAGAAACATTAATGCCGGAGCTTTGCCCGTGCCAATAAAATTAATTTCTCAACAGAACGTCGGTCCTATTTTAGGAAAGATTTCTCTGGAGCAGTCCTTGAAAGCCGGCATTTTTGGGTTCATATCCATTCTTTTATTTATGGTTGTTTTTTACCGGCTTCCCGGAATTTTTGCCTCTCTTTCTTTGGTGGTTTACCTTGTTTTAATTTTGGCTCTGCTTAAACTGATTCCCGTTACTTTAACCCTGGCTGGTATCGCCGGTTTTATTTTGTCTATGGGCATGGCGGTTGACGCCAATATCTTGATATTTTCCCGAATGCGGGAAGAACTGAAAACCGGTAAAGAATACCTGCTTTCTTTAGAGGAAGGAACAAAAAGGGCGTGGCCTGCCATCCGCGACGGAAACCTGACCACTATTTTGGTTGGGCTTATTTTATTTGGTTTTGGAACAAGCTTTGTCAAAGGATTTGCTTTCACCTTGATTTTAGGCAATTTGGTCGGCATGTTTTCCGCGATTATCATTACAAATAGTTTTTTGAAAGTCTTTAGCGGAGAAAAATCAAAAAGATGGCTTTGGCTATGGCGATAAACTTTCTAAAATATAAAAAAATTTATTACCTATTTTCAACAACCTTAGTTGTTGCAAGCATGGTTTCTCTTTTTATTTTTGGCTTGAGATTCGGAATTGATTTTTTAGGTGGCAGTCTTTTGGAAGTTGATTTTGAAAAGAGGCCGGAAAATCCAGCAATTCAAGAAAAGTTAAAAGACCTCAATTTGGGAGAAATTGTTTTACAGCCGGCCGGGGAAAACGAGGTGATTTTAAGATTGAAAGATATTAATGAAGAAACCCATCAGCAAATAATTTCCCGTCTGGGAGAAATTTCAAAAGTTCAAGAAAAGCGATTTGAAAGCATAGGGCCCACAATCGGCAAAGAACTGCGCCAAAAAACATTGATGCTGGTTATTATTTCTTTGCTGGCTTTGCTTATTTATATTGCCATTGCTTTCAGAAAGGTTAATTTTCCGGTTTCCAGCTGGCAGTATGGCGTCATTTCAATTTTAACTCTTTCTTTTGATGTTTTGATTACTGTCGGAAGCTTGGCTTTCTTGGGCAAATTCTATGATGTTCAGTTCAGTATCCCCATTATTACCGCCCTACTGACCATTTTGGGTTATACCATCAACGATAAAGTAATTGTTTTTGATAGAGTAAGGGAAAATCTTTTGAGGGACAGAAGGGATAATTTCGAGGAGTTGGTTAATCGCAGTTTGAACGAAACATTGGTCAGGTCTTTGAGTACCGGCACTTGCGCTCTTTCAGTGCTATTTTTTATCTTTTTATTTGGCGGGGAGACATTGAAGTATTTTGCCCTGACTTTAATCATCGGGATTCTTGTCGGCACTTACTCTTCTTTATTCTTAGCCGCTCCCATTTTAGCTGATTGGCTGAAACTGGGAAAAAGAAAAAGATAATCATTTGCCCGAACCGCAGCGAAGGTGAAGAAGAGGATTTATCCTCTTCTTCACCTTATCCACAGCCCATTTTGATTGACAAAGCGATTTGATTGTGGTATAAAACCATAATATGAATACAAACTACAAAAAAATTTGTTCGGAACTTATAAAAAATTTATCCGAAAAGCAAAAAGAAGTGATTTTGCGGCGTTTTGCATTGCAATCCTTAGCTTCTGGCGAAGGCGGAGTTAAAAGGGAGACTTTAGAATCCATCGGAAAAAGCTTCGGTATCACAAGGGAAAGAGTTCGTCAGATTGGAAATGATGGACTTTCAAAATTAGTTGAGGAACTTCGTTCATCTCCACCCTTCGCTAATGCTCGGGTAAGAGAGAAGGTAAGTTCTTGTCAAAAAATCTTTGAACATTTTACAGATGAACTTAAAAAGAACGGCGATTTAAAAAGAGAAGAAATTCTGCTTTCTCAATTGGGGGGGAAAAATGAGCAGCCTCAAATTTTCTTTTTATTGACATTAGGAGATGCTTTTCAAAGATTTTCTGAAACAAAAGAGCTTCATTCTTTTTGGACAACAAATCCCGATTCTTTAAATTTGGCTAAAGAAACAATTGCTTCTTTCTATGAAAAATTGAAAGAAATTAACCGGCCCATCAGGTTTGAGGAATATAAAATTCCAGCCCCATTAACTGCTCGGGCCGTAGGTTCATTTTTGGAAATTTCAAAAATAATTCAGAAAAATCAGGAAGATTTTTACGGGTTGAAGGATTGGCCGGAAATTAATCCCCGAGGGGTAAAAAATAAGGCCTACGTCGTATTCAAAAAAGAAAGCCGTCCGCTTCATTTTACGGAAGTTAGCAAGCTGATTGGGCCCGAAGCCTTGCCTCAGACCGTTCACAATGAATTAATCAAAGATTCAAGATTTGTTCTGGTGGGTCGGGGATTGTATGCTTTGAAAGAGTGGGGGTACGAAGAAGGCCAGGTAAAAGATATAATCTTAAAGATTCTGAAAACAGCCGGAAAACCGCTGCCAAAGGAAGAAATTTTAGAAGAAGTGATGAAACAAAGAATGGTAAAAGAAAATACCATTTTTCTAAACTTAAATAACAAAAAATATTTTTTAAAGACACCGGAAGGAAAATATAAAATCCAGAAAACATAAACCGAGCCTCGCGACAGCGGGGCGAGTCAAAGAGATAAATCTCTTTTTCACCCTTCGCTTCGCTCGGGTGTATAATGCCAATATTAGAACTCATAACTTCTATTTCTTCTATTCTGTGGCAGGTCTTTAAGTTGTGGTGGTGGGTGCCACTTATTTTTATATTATGGAGGCCTTTTATATTTCTTTATGTTTTTTGGAGAAAGGAAAAGTATGATGCGACTATCAAGAGAATTGTGTTAGAGATTAAAATACCCAAAGAAGTACTAAAGCCCATCAAAGCCATGGAAGACGTTTTTGCCGGTTTTCACGCTATTCACGACGTGTTTGTCTGGCGGGAAGTCTGGATAGAGGGTCAGTTTCTTTTGAACGTTGCTTTGGAAATTGTCAGCTTGGGAGGAGAAGTCCATTTTTACATCCGGACGCCGGAACAATTCAAGGGCATTATTGAATCCAATATTTATGCTCAATATCCGGAAGCAGAAATTTTTGAAGTGCCAGATTATACCAAAAGCGTTCCTCAAGATATCCCGAATAAAGAATGGGAAGTTTGGGGGACAGACGAGATTAATACGAAACCCGACCCTTATCCCATAAAGACGTATAAGAAATTTGAATCAGAAAGCCAGATAGTGGAAGAAAAAAGATTAGACCCTTTGGCCGGATTGCTGGAAGGAATGGCGACATTGGGACCCGGAGAGCAAATGTGGATTCAGATTGTGGCAAAACCTATCAGGGGAGAGAAAGAATGGATAAAACAAGGCATAGAAATCAGAGATAAGTTAGTCAGAAGGCCGGAAAAACCAAAACAAAAATCAATGATTCAGGAGGGTTTTGAAGTGGTAGTGCTGGGAGCGCCGCCGGGTGGCGAGCTATCAGCCGAGAAAGAATTTATTCCGCCGGAAATGAAGTTAACTCCCGGAGAGAAAGAGATTGTTCAAGGCATTGAAGAAAAAATTTCAAAATTCGGATATGATTGCAATATCCGTTATATTTATCTTGGCAAAAGAGATGCGTTTTTCAGGCCCAGAGCCAGAATTCCTTTTGGTTTTTTTAAAAACGTTTCCAGCGAAAATATGGGAGGTTTTAAGCCTGATAAAAGAACCCTGAGCAAGTCAAAATCAATTTTCTTCTGGTTTTTAGACAAGAGAATAGTTTATTTAAAGAAAAGAAGACTTTTCAGGTATTATTGTAAAAGATGGACGCCTTTTTTCCCAAGATCAGGAGGTACTTTCGTTTTGAATACTGAGGAATTGGCCACTTTATTTCATTTTCCGGGCAAAATGGTGGTTCCTGCTCCGGCTGTGCTGCGGGTGGAAGCCAAGAAAGGTGAAGCGCCTCCGGGCTTGCCTGTGGAATAATCGCTTCGGGTAAAACTTTTTTATGAAAAACGATATAAATTTTTTTGGCGAAACCACTTTTCGCAATACCAGAAAAAAATTTGGCATTAAAACCGACGATAGAAGACGGCATGTTTATGTGGTGGGAAAAACCGGCATGGGAAAGACGGCGCTTCTGGAAAATATGGCAATTCAGGATATTCAGTCAGGCAAAGGAATTGGTTTTGTTGATCCGCACGGCGAGGCAGCCGAAAATCTCTTGGATTTTATTCCTTCAAGAAGACTTAATGACGTTATTTATTTTAACCCGGCTGACCTTGATTATCCGATTGCCTTCAACGTAATGGAAAAGGTGAGTGAGGAGCACCGGCATTTGGTGGCTTCCGGATTAATGGGCGTCTTTAAAAAAATCTGGCCCGATGTCTGGTCGGCCAGAATGGAGTATATTTTAAATAATTGTATTTTAGCTCTCCTTGAATATCCCAGTTCCACTTTACTGGGTGTTAATCGGATGCTGGCTGACCCTGAATACAGGAAAAAAGTGGTAGAAAAAATTACAGATCCCATGGTCAAGTCTTTCTGGTTAACGGAATTTGCCAGGTATACTCAAAGATACGAAGTGGAAGCGACGGCCGCCATTCAAAATAAAATTGGTCAGTTCATTTCCAATCCCTTAGTCCGGAATATCGTGGGCCAGGTTCAATCAAACATTGATATGAGAAAGATGATGGATGAAGGGAAAATTTTGATTGCCAATATCTCGAAGGGAAAAATAGGGGAGGATAATTCAAGGCTATTGGGAGCTTTGGTGATAACTAAATTACAGTTAACGGCTATGTCCAGAGTGGACGTTCCGGAAGAAAAGCGTCGGGATTTTTATTTATATGTCGATGAATTCCAAAATTTTGCCACAGATGCTTTTTGTAACATTTTATCTGAAGCCAGAAAATATAGACTGGCTTTAATTTTGGGCAATCAATATCTTGCTCAATTAGATGAGATGACTCCTACCGGAAGGAGTACTAGAGTTA
>Ga0214473_10002272_pt1 | contig 23737 bp, 18 predicted proteins | sample RVTome_7_FD_203509 | JGI IMG/M metagenome (GOLD analysis project Ga0214473, IMG submission 203509) | Soil microbial communities from uranium-contaminated site in the Upper Colorado River Basin, Wyoming, United States - RVT98D197 | ecosystem: Environmental > Terrestrial > Soil > Contaminated >... | reverse complement strand
GGTGTTTTTCGTGCCGCAAACGCCCACTCCCACTCCACTATGGGGGTACATCCCGCACCCGCAGTATGAGGCCTATGGCGCCGGGGTCGCCGCGCTTCAGCGGGGTGACCTGGCAGACGCGGTGGGGCTCTTCGATCAGGTGTTGGCCCTCGCCGCTGACTTGCCTGATGCCCACTATCTGCGCGCCGAAGCCCTGCGCATGCAGGTGGCAGCCGATCCCACTTCCAGTGTGACCAGCCCCCTGCTGGGTGATGCCCTGGCTGGCTACGATCGCGCCATTCTGCTGGATCCGGCCTTCGCGCCGGCCTACGTCGGGCGGGGGCGGGCCATTTTGCTGCGCACTTTCCGCACCAAACCGATTGAGGACCTCAAGGCAGAAGACCTGCCGCAGGACTTTGCCCGGGCGATTGAGGCCGATCCACTGTTCGCGCCCGCCTATGTGGAACAGGCGGACTTCTACCGCCAGGTTACCCTGTGGAAGACGATGGAGGAGGCCCTCCAGGCTGGGGTAGATCTGGGATTGCGCGAGCCGATCATCTACATACGGCTGAGCGAGGCTCAGATCAACCGGGGCAAGTATGACCTGGCGCTGGAAAACGCCATCGAGGGGAGTGCGGCCGATCCCACCTCGCTGGATGGCTACCTGATGCTGGGGCGATCGCTGGTGCGGCTTGAGTTGTGGCAGGAGGCGCTTGCTCCGCTGCTCACCTATGTCGCCTACAGCGGAGATGACCATCGGGGGTGGAGCGATCTGGGCAGAGCCCAGTTGGGCGCCGGGCAAACCGAAGCGGCCGGGGATTCGCTCGGTCGCGCCCTGGAGATCAACCCCCGCTACTCTCCGGCCTACCTGGCCCGCGGATGGCTGATGCTGGAACTGGGCGACTACGAGGCCGGGATGCAGAGTTTTGGCGAGGCTCGTCGGTACGGGAGCGAAACCTTCGAACTCTTCCTTGCCATTGGCACGGGCTACTACGACCTGGGAAGAAACCAGCAGGCGCTGGAGGCTGCCCGCCAGGCGCTGACCTTGGCCAACCTGGAAGAAGATCGGGAGCTCCACGATCTGATGTTCTCACGCGGCTATGCGCTGCGGGCTCTGGTTTCCGAGGAAGTGCCCGACCTGGTCGACTACGCCGTGCAGAATTGGCGATGGGTCCTGGAACTTCAGTTCCCGGATCCGGCCATCCGGGACATGGCCGTGCAGCACCTTTTGCAATTGACCGGGGAGCTGCCGACCCGCGCCCCCAGCCTGACCCCCGCCGCCTCCCCCACCTCCACCCCAACCGTTACGCTGGCCCTGACATCCACCCCCAGCCCGACCTTGAGCCCAAGCCCCCTCGCTCCGGCTTCGCTCACCCCCAGCCCAACGGTGACCCCCACGGCCACGCTGGGAGCTGTCACCGCCACGCGCACCCCCACACGCACTCCCACCCCCACTCGCACTCCCACCTCCAGCCGTACGCCCACGCCGACCCGCACTCCGACGGCGGGATCGCCTGGACCCGCCACGCCCACGGCGACGATCACCACCACCCCGACACGCACCCCCACTCCTTCGAGCCCGATTTCCTGAGGGGGCTGGACAGGCATCTTTGCCTCGGATACAATCGGGAATCGTATCTATCCTGCATGGGTCGGAGGTTTCCTTGGCGAATACCAGTTCGGCCAAAAAGCGAATTCGCCAGAACGTCAAACGACGCGCCCGCAATCGCGTACAACGCACTCGCTCCCGCAGCCAGGTGAAGGTGGCCCGGGCTGCACTACAGTCCGGTGAGTCCGAGTCGGCCACCCAGGCAGTTCAAGCGGCCGCCAGCGCGCTGGACCGGGCCGTCTCGCAGGGGTCCATCCATCGCCGCAATGCTTCCCGGCGGAAGAGCCGGCTCATGAAGAAGTTGGCCTCCCTGAAAAGCCAGGGCAAGTAACCTGCACAATCCGCTCCTGAAGACCCGAGCCACGACATTCCAGCGCGTCTGTCGTGGTTTTTCTTTGTAGGCACACACATGTTCAGCCAGGAACTCGCCTCGCTGACGACTATGGTTAGCGCGGCCTTCGATCGCCTTCAGATTCCACGCCCCGAGCAGATCCAATGGATCCCGATCCCGCTGGCGGGGCAATGGGGGTTTGGCACCGCGGTGGCCTTCCAGGCCGCGGCCCTGGAGGCCAAGCGGGGGGATGCCATTCAGGTGCCGGCCCGCGCCCAAGAGATCGCCAGCCAACTGGCCGCCGAGCTGCGGCCCCCTCCGGGGATCCAAGCGATCCGAGCCGAACGAGCTTACCTTAACGCTTACTTCGAGACCTCCACCTACGCCACCCGAGTGGTCGATGCGGTGCTCCGGGAGGGAGCAGAATTCGGGAAGGGGACACCTCGAGCCGAGCGCGTGATGGTGGAGTACGCCCAGCCGAACACCCTGCACTCCTTCCACATCGGCCATGCCCGCAACGTGGTGTTGGGGGAGTCCCTGGCGCGACTGGTGCAGTTTGCCGGCTTCGAGACCATTCGAGCCTCCTACCCCGGAGACATCGGCCTGGGCGTGATCACGTGCTTGTGGGGATATCGCCGCTTCTTCGTAGGCCAGGAGCCGCAGGGGATTCATGCGCGCGGCCAGTGGCTGGCCCGCATCTACACCGAGTCCAACGCCCTGCTCGAGCCGGCTGCGAATGAAACAGCCGAAGCCGCCGCGCAGCGCGAGACCTACGATGCTGAGCGGCGGGAGCTGTACCGCCGCTGGGACCAGGGCGACCCGGAGATCCGGGACCTCTGGCTGCAGACCCGTCGCTGGAGCCTGGAAGAATTGGAGGACATCCTGCGCATGCTGGATGTCGAGATGGATGTCTTCTTCTTCGAGAGCGAGGCCGACCTGCTGGCCAAGGACATCGTCGAGGAGCTGGTCCGCCTGGGTATCGCCGAGGACGGTCGGCCCCAGGAAGCGGTGGTGGTCAAGATCGACGAGAAGCTCGGGCTGACCAAAGAAAAGTACCGCACGGCAGTGCTCTTGCGCAGCGACGGCACCAGCCTCTACTTGGCCAAGGACCTGGCCCTGGCCAAGATGAAATTCGAGCGGCACCGGGTGGACCGATCGCTCTATGTCGTCGATGTCCGGCAGTCGCTCTATTTTCAACAGGCCTTCAAGATCCTGGAGCTGTGGGGTTTTCCCCAGGCGGCCAAGTGCTATCACCTGGCCCACGGTTTCGTCACCCTGCCGGAGGGGGCCATGTCATCCCGCCAGGGAAACGTGGTGCTTTTTAAGGACGTCGCCGACGAGGCCGAGCGGCGTGTGTTGGGGCTGATCGCCGAGAAGAACCCGGACCTGCCCGAGGACCAGCGCGGAGCGGTCGCCCGCCAGGTCGGACTGGGAGCCATTGTCTACGCGATGCTGTCGGTTGACAGCACCAAGGACATCGTGTTCACCTGGGAGGCCGCCCTGAGCTTCGAGGGCCATTCGGCGCCCTACATACAGAATGCGCACGTGCGCGCCAACAGCATCCTGCGCAAGGCGGGGGCGATGCCTGGAGAGACTGCCTTCGACTACCCTCTCAGTCCGGAAGAAGCTGCGTTGATCGACCTGATCTCCCGGTTCCCCTCCACCGCCGAGAAGGCAGCCGAGGAATACAAGCCGCTGATCATGGCCAACTACGCCTACGAGGTGGCCCGCAGCTTCCACGCCTTCTACCACGCCGTCCCGGTCCTGCAGGCCGAGGATTCGCGAATACGGGCGGCGCGACAGAAGCTCACCGCCGCCGCCCGACAGATTCTGGCTACTAGCCTGTGGCTGCTCGACATCCGAGCTCCAGAGGTTATGTAGCGAGGTGCGCATTTTCGCAGGCGACAGTGACCCAACCTGGGGGAGATCCTGCGTGACGATTTCCCTCGCCCGGCCCGATCACCTCGAATGACCCCTCGCAAGCCGTTCGCCACGTTGCACTGGTCGGGCCGCGGAGCAGAGTTGCCACCCGCGGCCCGTTTGATTCGGGCGGCCAGGGTATTTCCTGGTGGGGCCGGATCGATCGGTGCGGCCGAGCAGAACCGGCTGATCCATGGGGACAATCTGCCGGTGATGCAGGCGCTGCTGCCCGACCTGCAGGGCCGGGTGGACCTGATCTACGCCGATCCGCCATTCCTGACCGGCAAGGCCTTCCGCGCTCGCACCGGGGTCAACGAGGACTCGCGACGCCCAGCCGAGTGGCAGACCAGCCCGGGCTTCGTCGACAGCTGGACCGGCGGAGGGGAATACCTGAGCATGCTGGAGGCGCGGCTGCGGCTCATGCACCGCCTGCTGTCGCCAACCGGGTCGCTGTACCTTCACTTGGACTGGCGCGTTGCCGCCCATGCCCGCCTGCTGCTGGACGAGATCTTCGGCCCGGATCGGCTGCTGAATGAGATCATCTGGGTCTATCACGGGCCCTCGCCCATCCGCTCCGCCTTCAAGCGCAAGCACGACACCATCCTGGCCTATACCAAGTCCGGGAAGTACACCTTCAACGCCGAGGCGGTGCGAATCCCCTACGACCCGTCGACCATCAAAACTTTCGCCAGCTCCCCGCGGGCCGGCTTCGGCAAAGTGCCCGACCTGCAGCGGGGCAAGGTTCCGGAGGATTGGTGGTATTTCCCGGTGGTGGCTCGGCTGCACAAGGAGCGCACCGGTTACCCCACCCAGAAGCCCGAAGCCCTGATCGAGCGCATCGTGCTGGCCTCCAGCAATCCGGGGGACCTGGTGGGAGATTTTTTCTGCGGATCGGGGACCGTTCCGTCGGTGGCCGGACGCCTGGGCCGCCGCTGGGTGGCCTGCGATCAGCAGCAGCTTGCGGTAAACACCACCTGGCGGCGACTGCTGCTGGCGGGGGCCACGCCACCGTTCGCGGTATGGAGGCAGGAGGGCACCCAACCGAGTCCGCCGCTGCGCCCCGCGCTGGACCTGCAGATTCGCGGGACGGAGGTCACCGCCCGGCTTTCAGGCCTTGGGCCCGAGCGGTCCCGGGCGGGCAATTTGGAGAACCTGGCCAGTTTCGAGGTGGATTGGAAGTTCGATGGCAAGACGTTTGACAGCCGGTCGCAGGTCATTCGAAGATGGCAGGCCGGGCCGGTGGAGGCCGTTCTGGCTCACCGCTATGCCCACCGAGGCGGGGTCGAGATCGCCGCGCGGGCAGTCAATCTCGATGGGCGAGAGGGAGTGTGCCGCCTGTCAACGGAGCTGACGTAGGCCGGGGACTAGGCCGGCAGATCCAGCCGGTAGCCCATACCGCGAATGGTCTTGAGGAAAGTCGGCCGCTTGGGGTTGGCCTCGATGGCCTGTCGCAGCCAGCTCATATGAACATCTAGCGTACGGGTGTCGCCGGTGTAGTCGGTCAACCACACCTCGTGGATGAGGCGCTCGCGGGTCAGCAGCTTCCCTGGATTGTTAAGGAAGAGCTCCAGCAATTTTGCCTGCTTGGGGGTGAGCCGCCCCTCCCGCCCCCGAACCCGCACCTTGCGCTGGGCCAGATTGAGCTTGATCGGCCCGGCCTCGATGGTGTAGCGCTCATCTCCCGGCAGCAGCCGGTGAACCCGGTTGACCAGCTTGCGCGGCGTGAAGGGCAGAACCAGGTTGACGGTCGATCCGTTGCCCGGATCCGGTTCGGACCCTTCCGGTGAAATCAGGATAATCGGGATCCCATCCAGGCTGGAGCGAGCAGATCGGCACATGCGCGTCCCGCTGGTGCGCATGGAGGCCGCATCCAGCACCAGCACGTCCGGGGCGTTCTTTCTCGCCTGGGCGACCGCCGTCGGCACCTTGTGGCAAACCTGGACCGCGAACCCCTTCTTCTCAAGAGCGGAGGCGAAGGACGGCGCGCTGGGCCGGCCGCTCTCGATCAGCAGGATGCTCGCCAATGCCATTGAGGGAACCCCCCGACGAAAAGTGATGGGCAGCGGGCATATTCACGCTGCCACAGCGATTTCATTATACATGGAATTCTTAAGGTCCAGCAATAAGACTTTGGTTCAAGCCTTCCAACCCTCCGGCCGCTCGAGGTTTGTCCAGCGCGGGCTGCTGCGAATCCGACTTGGCCCCCCACCCTCCTGTCGATCGCGCCCGCCCGCGAAGCCACGAAACGGCAGTTCACCCAGCCGTTCAGCCAGCCGCTCGGCGAAGGCAGCGGGCCCGGCCCACAACGCCAGCGGAGCCACCGCCTCGCGCAGCAGGCTGTCCTCCGGTCCTGGGGCCAACCACCGGCTGATCTGAATTCGCCGGCCGATGGCCTGGGCGGCGGCCAGCACCTCCGTCTCTCGATCGGCTGAGCGGCCCCCCGAGCTCAGCAGCCAGAGAATCTGTTCGGCCGGATTGCAGAAATACTCCACGTGGGACCACTCCTCGACGTCCTGAGCCCAGGCGGCAGCGCCGGCCGCCTCAATGGTCTTGGCTGCGGCGAACATCGCCGATCCGAACGCCGGCCCGCTTCCGAGGAAGAGAATGGGCCGGGCGGGATCCAGCTCTTCGGCCAGGGCCTGGCCCACCCCCGCCTGTTCCGCCAGCCAGTGCTCCAGCCGGCTCGGCAGCTCCGTGATGGCCCCCGCCAGTCGTCCGCGCACATTCTCGGTCGACCAGGTTTCAGCCAGGGCGTATCCCAGGAGCAGTGAGGCCAGATAGCTGAGCAGGCCCGGCCCCACCGGCAACTCCGGCAGCGACAGCGCCAGCCTGCCTTCGGCTGCGCCCGCCAGGGCGCTGGCGGCTTGGGTTGTGATCGCCAGGGAGTGGGCGCCGCACCCCCGAGCGAGCTCAGCGGCCTCCAGGGTGCGGGCCACTTCGCCGGAGGCCGAGATGGCGATTAGCATCACCGATTGCGGGTCGTGCACGTCACGAGGCAGCAGGTAGCGGCCGGCGATCAGTGAGTTGGCGGCCCGCACCGGCAGGCCGGTGCTGGCCGCCAGGGGCAGCTCCAGGGAAACCGCAGCGTGGTGGGAATCGCCGCAACCGCAGATCAAGATGGAGCGGACGGTTTTCGGCAGTTGGGGGCAGGCCGCCAGCGCCTGGTCTCTAGCAGAGGGCCAGGCTTGTGCGATGAAGTTCGGCGCCATCGCGGCCTGCAGTTCGAGCGAACGCTTCGGTTGAATCACGCTGGTTATAATGACGCCCGATGGCCGAGGCGCACTACCACTACCTGATCGTGGGGGGCCTGCGAGAGGATTATTGTATCACCCACGATGGCCGGGTCACCGAGGGCGCCCAAGGAGGCAATGCCGCCTATGCCGGTGCCGGGGCCGCTCTGTGGAACCGTTCCGTGGGGCTGCTCAGCCGAGTCGGATGCAACTACCCGAGCCAGTGGCTGGACCAGCTGCAGCGGATCGGGTTCGACGTGAGTGGCGTCGTGGTCCTGCCCGAACCGCAAGACACACGCACCTTCTACGCCTACCTGTCCCCAGTGGACCGGGTCGACACCAACCCAGCCTTCCACTTCCAACGAATCGGCCGGCCTTTGCCCAAGGCGCTGTTGGACTACCGCACCTCCACGGAAGGCCAGCAGTGGACCGATCGTCTGGCTGCGTTGGCGGTGCGTCCGGAGGATCTGCCGGCCGGATTGGCAGGGGTACAGGGTGCGCACCTTGCTCCGGCCGACTTCCTCACCCACAGCCTCATTCCAATCCACCTGCGCCGGGCCGGTGTGTCCGTGGTGACGCTCGACCCCTCCAGCCGCTACATGGAGCCGAACTTCCACCGAGAGCTGCCGGGGCTGGTGCGTGGTCTGGATGCCTTCCTCCCCAGTCAGGCGGAGGCCCGTTCCTTCTTTGAGCCGCGCCCGCCCACGCTATGGGAAATGGCGGAAGGCCTGGCAGCGATGGGCTGCCGTTTCGTGGTTCTGAAAAGCGGGGGCGAGGGCCAGTTCGCCTACGATGCCGCCGCCGGCCGGCGTTGGCACATCCCGGCCTGTCCGGCGCGGGTGCACGACGTGACCGGGGCCGGCGATGCCTTCTGCGGGGGATTCCTGGTGGGGCTAACGGAGACCGGCGATCTAGTGGAGGCTTGCCTGCGCGGCAGTGTGTCTGCCTCGCTGGCAATTGAAGGGGTAGGCGCCCTTTATGCGTTGGGGGCCGCCTCCGGACTGGCGCAGGCCCGTCTGGAGGCCCTGCGCGACAATGTCAGGCAGGCATAGCATGGATCGAGAGCGCTGGATCCGCCGGACTCTGGAACTGCAGTCGATACCGGCCCCTACCTTCGAGGAGCACCAGCGGGCTGCGGCGCTGCGCCGCGAGCTCGAGCAAGCCGGCCCGGCCGAAGTGTTCTCGGATCAGGTCGGGAACCTGTACGGCCGGGTGCGGGGAGGTGCGCGGCCTGCCCTTGTGATTTCCGCCCACCTGGATTCGGTCTTCCCGCGCGCCACCGACCTGAGCAGCCGCAGGACCTCCAGCCGGGTGTACGGTCCGGGAATTGGCGACAACGCGCTAGCGCTGGCGGGTCTGGTGGAGCTGGCGCACGATTTCGGCCGGGATCCGCCTCCGGGAGATTTGTGGCTGGTTGCCGATGTCTGTGAGGAAGGGCTGGGCAATTTGCGCGGGATGCAGGAAGTTGTGGCCCGGTTCCAGGGAACGGTGGGCGCCTACTTGGTGCTGGAGGGCATGGCGCTGGGGCACGTCTACCATCGAGCGCTGCCCTCGCGCAGGTTCCGATTGAGCGCCGATGGCCGGGGTGGGCACTCTTGGATTCACGCCGGCCGGGCCTCGGCGCTGCACCAGCTCCTCCGGGTGGGCGCCGAGCTGGCCGACTTGAACCTGCCGGTCGAACCCAAATCGACCTTGAACATCGGCCAGATGCGGGGTGGGCACTCGGTCAACAGCATCGCCGATCAGGCCTTCCTGGAGATCGATCTGCGCTCCGAGACCGAGGCCGGGCTGGAGGCACTGGTTGCTCAAGTCACCAGCCTGGCGTCCAGATCAACCGCGGATGGCGTGGCACTCACCCTCGCCCCCATCGGTTCGCGGCCGGCCGGAGGACTGGCAGAGGACCACCGGCTGGTCACGGCCGCAGCCCAGTCGGTGCGGCGCGGATCCCGCCGCAAGGCCAAGCTGGGCGCAGGGTCCACCGATGCCAGCATTCCGCTGCAGCAGGGCTATCCGGCCGTGTGCATCGGACTGACGACCGGGGGCGAGGCGCATACCGTACGCGAATTCATCGACCTGCCACCGATGGAGGGCGGTTATCGCTCGCTGGTGTATCTGATCCAGGCCGCCTTCCAGTTGGATGCCGCCTAGGGAGCGGCCGAGGAAGTGGCGGGGGGCGCTGTCGGAGTGGCCGAGGCGGTGGCAGTGGTCGTGGGGGAGGGGCTGGCTGTCGCCGAGGGCGAGGGGGTGGCCGTCGGAGGCAGCCCGCTGACCCGGAAGCGGCCCGACACTTTCCAGGTCTCACCTAAGAACATTCTCAACTCGTATTCGCCGGCTTCCCAGCCCCCGGCCGGGGCGCATTCCGCGTAGCCATAGCCGCCGGTTCCGTCCTCCCAGGGCTTGGTCTCCGAACAGACGATGCGATCCCCGCGGTACCACAGCGCGGTCCAACGCACCCCATCATCCAAGAAGTCGTAGGTGAAGGCCCCATACAGGGTCCCAACGGGATTTTCGAAGGCCTCCGCCGGGCTCAGGGCCCGATTGAGGCGATCCAGCCGCCGGGCAATTTCGATTGGGCTGAAGACCGATTCCGGTCGCGGGGTGACCGTTTCACGGAAGAGCACCGTAATGGCCTCCGGGATGGTGGGCGTAGGCGTTTCGCTGGCGGTGGGAGTGATGCTCGGGATGAGGGTGGCCGAGGGTGTGGGGGTAATAGACGGGGTTAAGGTCGCGGTGGCACTTGCTGTAGCGGTGAAGGTTGGCGTGGCCGATGGCGTCGGGGGCACGAGCACGTAGGCGGCCTGCCGGCCGAACAGGCGCAGCATCAAACCGGCCAACCCCAGGGCCGCGCCCAGGAGCAGCAGGCGCCAGGCCTGCAGGCTGCGCTGTCGCCGGAGCATGAAGAAGGGGAGCCGATGGGCGGCCCGCACCCGTGCCCAGCCCAGCCACAGCAACAAGAACAGAGCCGCGAAGAGCCCCAAGCTCAGCAGCTCAACGGTTTGATCGATGGTCAACTGAACCTCAGCGAATGTTGAAGTAGGTGTAGTGGAACTGGATCTTGCCTTCTCGCAGTCCGATCGTGTCGTTGCCGTCGATAACCCGGCCGGCCGCGCTCTGCGCGGTCCAGGTGAAGTGGCGCGAGGTGGCGCTCTCGATCTTGCCGGTGAGCGAGAACTCCGCTTGAGGAAGCAGCCGGGTCAGCAGTTCATCGTACCAGGAGGCGATGGCTTCCCGCGAGAAGATGGTGCGCTCCCCGGTCACATGGGCCGCATTCTCGTGGTACAGCCCCGCCACGCGACCTGGGTCCCCCTGATTAAACCCCTCCAAGAGCCGCTCGGGCACATCCTGCACGGGAGGCGGAGGGGGCGGAACCAGCGGCCAGTCGAACTGGGCGATGGCCTGCCATAGGTCCTGATAGGCTGGCCGGGAGGCGACATCCCAGCTCCACACATTGGCTGCGGTGAGGCCCAGCTCCTTGGCCTTTGCCAGGAAGAGCACCAGCTCTTGGGCCGTCGGCCGCCAATCGCCGCGGCCATAGGCCGGGGCGGTGGGAATCACCGGGCGCGCCGGCCGCAGGGCCATGTACTGGTCCACGCACATCTCCAGCTGCTGGGTGGGGTTGTGGGCCTGCTCGTAGTAGACCTGCGGCATGGAGTAGTCGCAGCCCTCCAGAAAGGCCGACCACGGGAGCTGACGATGGCGGTCGGGGAATCGGTAGCTGCTGAGGGCGATCGGCAGCTTCGGCAGGCCGGCGCGCAGCTCACGCATGAAACGCGTGGCGGCGTTGGTCTTGCCGAGGGTCTGATACTCCGCCTCGGCGTCGATGACGTACCCGTCGATCCCCAGTTGCCGGCTGCGCTGGACGGCGAACTGAGCCTCCCCGATCGGGTTGTCGCCTCGGACGTAGTGCCAGCCCCAGACCTCAATACCGGCCTCCTTGCACGCCCGCAAGACGGGGGGCACCAAATCAACGCCGCGAGTTGCGTCCACATTGTAGGACCGAGTCCCATCCGCGATCTTGATCAATAGGTGGGTGAGCCCAGCCTGCTTGGCGCGGGCGGTGATCGCCTGGGCGTCGCCGCGCTCACAGTTCCACAACTGCCAGATGTAGTACCCTTTTCCAATCAGAGACAACGCACTGCTCCTAGAGTGATCGGACTTCGCGGCTGGCCGTCCTGGCCCTCGCGACACAACTGCCTCCCGGTCCGCATCATTGCTCCCGATTGCCCTTGATGCGGTGGCCCCGCTGCAGGGCGGCCGGTCCATACTTGGCGCGGATCGAATCCACCGCTTGCAGCAACCGCTCATCCTCCTGCCAGCTCCGGTCGAAAAGGCTGAGCTGGCGGGTGAGCGGCCCCAGGTCGGCCACGCCGACCCCCAGCAGGCGGATCTTGCGCCCTGCCTTCCAGTTGGCCCGCAGCAGGGCGGCCGCGGCCCGGAAGATCTCGCCATCCACGTCGGAAGGCTGGGGCAGCCGGGACTGGCGGGTGATCGTGGTGAAATCCGGCCAGCGCAGCTTGAGCCTCACGGTAGACCCGGCCATGCCCTCCCGCCGCAGGCGGCGGCCGACGCTGTCGCTCATCTCGCGCAGGTGGCGGCGCAACGTGTCCCAGTCATCGACATCCTTGGCAAACGTCCGTTCGCTCGACATGGACCGCGGCTCATGGCCTTCCACGACCGGTGAGTCGTCCTGGCCCCTGGCCCTGGCTGCAAGTTCTGTGCCCCGCTCCCCGTACAGTCTCTCCAATTGGGCCGGCGGCAGGGCGGCCAAGTCGCCGATGGTCCGGATCTCCAGGTCTTGCAGCCGGGCCCGGGACTTTGGCCCCACCCCCCACAGCATCTCCACCGGCAGCGGGGCCAGGAAGTTCGCCTCCTGGCCGGGCGGCACCACCACCAGCCCGTTCGGCTTTCCCACCTCGGTGGCCACCTTGGCCACCAGCTTGTTCCCGGCGGCTCCCCAGGAGGTGGGCAGCCCGAACTGCTCGCGAATCCGGATCTGCAGCTCCCTGGCAATGTCGCCGGATGGGCGGGGATCGTCGCTGACATCCAGAAAGGCCTCGTCGATGGAGATCTGTTCAACCAGCGGCGCCGACCCCCGCAGGAGGGTCATGACCTTGTCGGAGTACTCGCCATACAGCCGGTGGTTGCCCTGCACCGGGATGAGATCGGGGCATAGCCGCAGGGCACGGGCCATCGGCATGGCCGAGCGGACTCCAAAGGCCCGAGCGGCATAGGAGGCCGAGGTGACCACGCCGCGGCCCTGGGGCGACCCGCCCACCACGAAGGCCCGGCCGCGCAGGCTGGGATCCAACAGCTCTTCCACCGAGCAGAAGAAGGCATCCAGATCGAAGTGCAGGATCTTGCGCATGAGCCAGTTGACAGGCCTTCGCCCTTCGATACAATCGGGGTGTCGCCGGTGGGCCATGCCAGACGGCCCTTCCCCGAATCTCAGGTGCTGCGATGAGTAGCGATACCAATACCGCCCGGGCCGAGGCGTTAGCCAGCTTTCAGGCCAACCCGCGGGTCAGTCGAATTCGACTGATCGTGTCCCCGGATGCCTGCCCGGCCTGCCATACGATGGAAGGCGCCTACTCCAAAGGCGACGTTCCGGAGCTACCGACACCGGGCTGCTCCCATCCCCTGGGTTGCCGCTGCTTCTACGAGCCGACCCTTACGGAGATCTACCCTTAGGTTGTGGGTCGGCCGGCGGTCAAGTCTGGCCCTCCGCCGGCGACGGCTCGCGCCAGCGATGGACGAAATCGAGCGCCTGGATGCGGGTCTGCACCGACCCCTGCACCTGGGCTTCGGCCAGCGCGCTGAGCATCGCTCCCACCACCGGCCCCGGCTTCAGATTCAACTCGGCGATCAACTCGTCCCCCCTCAGCAGTAGCGGCGGCTCGAGCAGCTCTTTGGACCGCTCGAAGCGCGCCTCCAGAAGCGCTCGAACCACAATTAGCCGCTCGCGCCAAGCAGTCAGAGTGGCCGGCGGCGTCTGATCGGCCAGGAAGTCGGCCAGGTGGAGCAGGGCAGCCAGGACCCCGGCCTCCCCGGCCGTGCGGAAGTAGCGGTGGATGGCGAGCGGCGTCAGCCCCTCCGATTCCGGATAGCGTCGTGGCAGCCGATGATGGCGGACCATCGTCTCAACCAACCGGCCCTCGGCGGAGCTCAGCCGAAGCTCCCGGCAGCGCCGCGCGGCCCGGGAGGCTGCCAGCCGGGGACCCGCTTCCGTGGCCTGCGCTTTGCTATCGCTTGGTTCATCCGGCCAGCCGGCGGCGTGATAGAGGACCGCCAGGCAGAAGATCTGCTCCACCCGCCGTTCGCCGGCCAGGCTCTCGCCCATGACACCGGCCAACTGTTCCCGGTAGCGGCCCAAGTGCAGGGCCGCCTCTCCGATGGTCAGGGTCTCGGAGAGTTCGCCCGGCAGCCTCCCCACCAGCACATTCAGGATGTCGGCTGCGCGATCCAGGGCAGCCAGGGTATGCTGCCAGGCATCCCGACCCGGCCCGGCTGCTTCCCGCAGGCCCCTCAGATCCGGACAGATGTGCCATAGCAGCTCGAGACGTTCCAGCAGCCGGATGGACCTTGCGGCCAGGGCCGGCTTCAGCATCTGCATGAACTCGTCCCGGATTCGCTCGGGAGCCACCCGGCCTAGCAGGGGCCCCGCCTGGCGAATCTGGGATTTGGTGGCCGACTCCATGCCCAGGTCCAGTTCCAGGGCCAGCCGTACCCCCCGCAGACAGCGCACCGGATCGTCCTGCATGGCTTGAGGCGAGCAGGCCCGCAGCCGCCGGTCTCTAAGATCCTGCAATCCCGAGCCGGAGTCGACGAGTTGATCGGGTGCATCCAGTGCGGTGGCCAGGGCGTTGATGGTGAAATCCCGCCCAATGAGATCTTCGAGGATGCTCGACCCGCGCAGCCGGGCAAAATCCAGGGTGACCACGCCTTCGGCGCGGACCGGCCGGACGATCCGGCCGGCGTCGCGCTCCGCGTCCAGGTCGAAGTAGTGGCCCTCCAGAGCGGTGGCCAGGGTCCGGGCCAGGGGGCGGGCCTCGCCGTCGACCACGAAGTCCAGGTCCTGGCTGGGCCGGTTCAGCAGGCTATCGCGGACCGCCCCCCCGACCAGCCACAGGCCCCGCCCCGCGGCGTGCTCCAGCAGGAGCTGCCGGATCGAGGTGGGCACGGCCGAAGTCAGGGACATGCCCGACCTAGCCTGCCTGGAGGTATTTGTCCGGGTGGACCACACCGATGAAGGGCAGGTTCCGGTAGTACTCATCCAGATCCAACCCATAGCCGAAGACGAACTTGTTGGGGATGGTGAAGCCGCGATAGTGAATGGGCACCACCGCTTCCCTGCGCTCCGCCTTGTCGAGCAAGGTGCATACCCGCAGGCTGGCAGGCCTGCGGGTGCTGAGGAGCTCAAGCACCGAGGCGATGGTGTTGCCGCTGTCGATGATGTCCTCCACCAGGAGCACGTGCCGGCCCTCGATGGAAGTGGTGAGATCCAGGCTGATCCTCACGTTTCCCTTGGATTCTCTGGCACCCTTCCCATAGGAGGACACCGCCATGAAATCCACGCTGTGGGGGACGGTGAGGCTGCGCATCAGGTCGGCCAGGAAGAGCACCCCGCCTCGCAGGATACAAATGAGCAGCAGATCGCTGTCCTCGTAGTCCCGGCTGATCTCCGCGCCGAGCTCCTTTATCCGCCGCTGCAGCTCCTGTTCGCTGATCAGCACCGACTCGAGGAATTCGCGATAGTCTCTCACCGCGGGCCTCTGCGGACCATGTGGTGCCGGCGGCAGCGGGCCTCGTACAGCTCGCTGGCCCCCACGACAATCACCGGGTCTTCCACGTGGGCCGGTACTCCGTCGATCAGCCGCTGGGTGCGGGAGGCCGGCTCGCCGCACAGCATGCAGATGGCTTGCAGCTTCTCAACCCGCTCGGCCACCGCCAGGAGGACGGGCATGGGGCCGAAGGCCTCTCCGCGAAAATCGGAGTCCAATCCGGCCACGATCACCCGCACCCCGCTCTCGGCCAGGCCTTGCACCACCGGAACGATGGAATCCTCGAAGAATTGAGCCTCATCGATGGCCACCACAGTCGTGTCCGGCTGCAGCCGCTCCCGGATGTCCTGGGCCTGCGCAACCGGAGTGGCCTCGAACTCGCCGCCGGCGTGCGAAGTCACCTTGTCGATCTGATAGCGGGCGTCTATGGCGGGCTTGAAGACTTGCACTGCCTGGCGGGCGATGCGGGCCCGCCTTAACCGGCGGATCAGCTCATCGGTCTTGCCGCTGAACATCGAGCCGGTGATGACCTCTATGCTTCCGGTCCTGTCCTCGCGTGCCAAGGGCGGCGGCCTCCAGGTGCAAAGTGATGGGGCAGGTGCCCAGCACCTGCCCCGAGTGTACCCCAGGCTTGAAAGGCCCAGCAACGCCGCCCGAAATCAGGTCTGCGGCTCGGCCTGCGGTTCGGGGAGTTGGAAACCCCGGGCTTTGAGCCTCCGCTTAAGGTCGGCCAGGCTCTTGCGTCCGAATCCCTCGATGGCCAGCAGGCTCTCGTCACCCAGCGTCAGCCGTTCCAGTGCCTGGCCCACCTTGAGGATGCCCACATTGGCCAGGGCCGTCTCGGCCCGCTTGCCCAGCTCGAGTTCGGTGATGGCGATCTCCGGTGAGGTGCGCGACTCTTCCCGCACTCGCGCCTCCTGCAGAAATTCCTCCCGGGCTTCCAGTTTGCGGTAGAAGCGATCCACCTGCCCCTCGGCATCAACGATGCGCTGCTCGCCGGTATAGAACGGATGGCAGTTGGAGCACACGTCGGTGTGGATGACCTCCACGGTCGATCCGGTATGCCAGGTATTCCCACAGGAGCAAATGACCGTGGCCTCCGGATAGTAGGTTGGATGAATGCCCTGCTTCATGCCGCCATTTCCTCCAGCGGAAGGACGTTTACCCGCCGCCGCCCGCCCTGGGCGAAGTCGAAATGGACCACCCCGTCGATGATGGCAAACAGGGTGTCATCCCGACCACGGCGGACGTTCAGCCCGGGGTGAATGCGGGTGCCGCGCTGGCGGACCAGGATGTGTCCGGACAGCACCTGCTCGCCGGCAAACCGTTTAACTCCCAGACGCTGCGCGTTGCTGTCGCGACCGTTGCGGGTGGAGCCGCCTCCCTTTTTGTGGGCCATGTTCTCAGACCTCTACCTCTTCTTGGGACCCGCCGACTTCTTCCGCGCCGCGGGTTTCTTGGCTGCCTGAGCAGCCTTCTGCTGCTTGCCTTTTTCAGCCTTCCCGGCGCCGGCCTTGGGGCGGCCCGCCGCCGGCTTGGCGGAAGCCTTCGCCTTTGGCTCGGCGTCCGGGGCCTTCGCCCTGGTAGCGGCGGGCTTGCGAGCGGCTCGGCGCGGTTCGGCCGCCTGCGGCTTCGCTTCGGCGACAGAGGTCGCAGCCGCCCCGGGGAGCCCGATCGATTCAATAGCCACTCGCGTCAGGGCCTGGCGGTGCCCCTGCCTGACTCGATAGCGCTGCTTGGCCCGATACTTGAAAACCAGGATTTTGGGGCCACGTAGGTGGGCCTGGATTTTGCCCGTCACCCGGGCTCCCTGGATGTAGGGGGCGCCGACCTCCACATGGTCCGTATCCCGCAGCAGCAGCACCTCGCCGAACTCGACTGCTGAGCCGGCCTGGAGCGCCAGTCGATCCACCTCGACCATCTGGCCCTCGGCCGCCACAAACTGCTTGCCCGCATGTTCGACCACCGCATACTTCATCGTTCGCACTTGCCCCGACCTGTCTGGTCTGACCCGGATTCAGGAAGTTGCCCCTGCCGCGTGGGTAGGGGCAACCTGGACATTATAGCGGCCGGAATGGCGCCTGTCAACGCGCCTGCCCGACCGTCGAAAACCGCTCCGCCGGCAGGCTCAGTCTGCCGCGACCGACTCGGCGCCCGGGATCGGCTCCTCCAACATAGTTTCGGCCTCCGCCCCCTGCATCACTGCCAGCGGGCGCTCGCCTTCCAGGCGTTCGTCGTGCAGCACGACCTCCTCGCCGGGGAATCCGGTGCCGGCCGGAATCAGCTTGCCGATGATCACGTTTTCCTTCAGCCCCCGCAGATAATCCACCTTGCCCTCAATGGCCGCCCCGGCCAGCACCTTGATGGTGTGCTGGAAGGAGCTGGCCGAGAGGAACGACTCGGTGCTCAGGGAGGCCTTGCTGATCCCCAGCAGGACCTGCAGGAAGCGAGCGGGCTGCTTGCCCTCCGCCAACACTCTTTCGTTCAGTCGCAGCAAATACAGCCGGTCCACCAGATCACCGGGGAGCAAATCCGTCCCTCCCGGTTGGGTGATCTGCACCTTGGAAAGCATCTTGTGGATGATCACCTCGAAGTGCTTGTCATTGATGTTCTGGCCTTGAGATCGGTAGACCTGCTGCACTTCGGTCAGCAAATAGAGCTCGGAGGCCTCCCGTCCCAGGATGCGCAGGATGCGGTGCGGGTTAAGCGAACCCTCGGTGAGCTGCTCTCCGGCTTCCACCCGGTCGCCGTCCCGCCTCAGCATGCGGGCGCTGGCCGGCACTTCGTATTCGGCCTCGTCCACCTGATCGTACGACACGATGACCTTGCGGTCCTCGATGCGCACCCGACCGGAGTGGCTGGCCAGGATCTTGGATTCGCCCCGGCTGGCGATGAGTTCGCCCGCCTCGATTTCCTGGCCGTCCTCGGCCTTGAGTGACCAGTTGCCGGGGACCGGGTACTCGTCCCGCAGCAGTTGGCTGTTGGCGAGCTTGACCACCCGCTGACCGTCGGGATTGTCCGGTGAGATGATCTCCACCGTTCCGGCGATCTCGGCGGTAATGGCTTCACCCTTGGGCTTCTTGCGCGCCTCGAACAGCTCTTCCACGCGCGGCAGGCCGGTGGTGATGTCGCCACCAGCGGCCACACCGCCGGTATGGAAGGTGCGCAGGGTCAACTGCGTGCCGGGCTCACCGATGGACTGGGCGGCCACGATACCCACCGCCGCTCCCAGCTCCACCATCTTGCCGCGTCCCAGATCCATGCCGTAGCACTGGGCGCACATTCCGAACTGCAGCTCGCAGGTGAGCGGCGAGCGGATCAGCACTTCCTCGACCCCGGCATCGTCCAACTGGAGGGCATCCGGCGGATGCACCACGTAGCCTCGATCGAACAGGATCTCGCCGGTCTTGGGGTGCACCACCTTGTCCGCCAGCACCCGCCCGATGAGTCGCGGGGCGAACTCCTGCCCGGCCACGTCGTCGCTGCGCCGGATGCGGATGCCCTGCTCGGTGCCGCAGTCATCGGAGTTGATGATCACGTCCTGGGCCACGTCCACCAGGCGGCGGGTGAGGTAGCCGGCATCGGCGGTGCGCAGCGCCGTGTCGGTCAGGCCCTTGCGGGCCCCGTGGGTCGAGATGAAGTACTCCAGGGTGTTGAGGCCGTCCCGGAAGCTCGACCGAATAGGCAGCGGGATGATGCGGCCGGCCGGATCGGCCATCAGGCCGCGCATGCCAGCCAGCTGCGAGATCGGGCCGAATCCGCCCTTGGTTGCGCCGGAGATGGCCATGGTGCTCAGGTTGCCGGATGGATCCATGTTGCGCTTGACCGCGTCGGCCACCTCGGAGGTGGTGTCCTGCCAGAGCTCGATGATGCGTTCCTTCTGCTCCTGCTCGGTGAGCAAGCCGCGCTGGTAGTCCTTGCGCACGGCCTCGGCCGCCTCCAGGGTGCGGTTGATGATGCCTTCCTTCTCATGCGGTACGGTGATGTCCGACACCGCGATGGTGGTTCCGGAGCGGGTGGCGTAGGCGAACCCGATGTCCTTGATGGCATCCACCACCGCCGGGGTCCCGTCCTCGCGCAACAGGTGGTACACATCGCCCACCAGGGATTGCATGGCTTCCTTGTCCAGCACCCGGTTGACGAAGCGCAGCTCCTCCGGCAGCACGCGGTTGAAGAGGACTCGCCCCACGGTGGTAGGCACCACCCTGAGTTGTGGTTGGACAAGCAGCGTTCCGTCCTCGGAGTACCAGGTCTGCGTCTGGAGCCGGATGGGGGTGTGGATCTGCACCTGGCCCAGCAGGTAGACCATCTCCACTTCGTCCATGTCGGAGAAGGCGCGGCCGCCGTTGGCCGCCCTCGGCTCTACATCCATGGTCAGGTAATACACACCCAGCACCATGTCCTTGGAGGGGCCCACGATCGGCTCCCCGTCGGCCGGCTTCAGCAGATTCCGGCTGGAGAGCATCAAATGCCGGGCTTCTTCCACCGACTTGCGTGAGAGCGGGACGTGCACCGACATCTGGTCGCCGTCGAAGTCTGCGTTGAAGGCCGCGCACACCAGCGGGTGCAGCTGGATGGCCTTGCCCTCCACCAGCACCGGCTCGAAGGCCTGTATGCCGAGACGGTGCAGCGTCGGCGCCCGGTTGAGCAGCACCGGCCGGTCCTTGATGACCTCCTCCAGCACCTCCCAAACTTCGGGTCGCTCCCGCTCGATGATGCGTTTGGCGCCCTTGACGTTGGCGGCGTAGTTGTAGAGCACCAGCTTGGAGATCACGAACGGCCGGTAGAGCTCCAACGCCATGGTCTTGGGCAGGCCGCACTGGAAGAGCTTGAGATGCGGTCCGATCACGATCACCGAACGTCCGGAATAGTCCACCCGCTTGCCCAGCAGGTTGCGGCGGAAGCGCCCCTTCTTGCCCTTGAGCATGTCACTCAGGGATTTCAACTCGCGACGGCCGCGCCGGGAGAGCGCCTTGCCGCGCTGGGCGTTGTCGATGAGCGAATCGACCGCTTCCTGCAGCATGCGTTTCTCGTTGCGGACGATGACATCCGGCGCCCCCAGCTCGACCAGCCGCTTGAGGCGATTGTTGCGATTGATGACTCGCCGGTATAGATCGTTGAGATCGGAGGTGGCGAACCGTCCGCCGTCGAGCTGGACCATCGGGCGCAGGTCGGGCGGGATGACCGGCAGCATCGTCAGTACCATCCACTCCGGCCGGTTGGCAGAGCGGCGGAAGGCCTCCACCACCTTCAAGCGCTTGGTGGCCTTCTTCTTGCGCTGCTTGCTGCGCGAGGTGCGCACCTCCTCCCACAGCTCGACGGCCAGGGTGTCCAGATTCAATCGCTGCAGGATCTCGTAGAATGCCTCCGCCCCCATGTCGGCCCGGAACACCTGCCCCCAGCGCGACTTCAACTCACGGAAGCGGGCTTCACCGAGGAACATCATCGGCTTGATGCTCGACAGCTCTTCGCGCTGTTCCGCCAACTCCTGCACCTCAGCGAAGCGGTCCTCCGGCTGGGCCGACTTGAGCTCATCGGTGGCCGAATCGGCCTTCTCTTTGACCTCGGAGGCCTTCTCGGAGATCTGTTCCAGCTGGCGGGTGAGCCGCTCCTGCAGCTTGCCCTCGATCGTCTCCAGGCTCTCTTTCACTGCCTTCTGAACCCGGGAGACATGCTCGTTGGCGATGGTCTCGCCCTTCTCGGCGATCAGGGTATCGGTGGCCTTGAAGTGGATGGGCGCCCGGATGGTCTTCCCCTGCTTCTCCCGCAGGTCGTTTTCCAGGCGCTGACCCTCGCGGATGATGGGCTCGATCTGCGCGGCGATCTCCTCATCGTAACTGGCCCTGACCTCCCGCTCGCGCGCCTCCAACTCATCCAGCCGCTGCCGGCGGCGGGCCTTGATCTTGGCGATCTGCTGATTCTGGGAGTCCTGCTGTTCCTTCTCCAGCGTGCCAATCTCGTCTTCGATGCGCTTGACCGCCCGGCGGCGAGCCTCCTCGTCGACATGGGTCACGACATACTGCGCAAAATACAGCACCCGGTCCAGGTTGCGCCGGGAGATGTCCAACAAGAGGCCCAGGTAGGAGGGCACCCGGCGGGTGTACCAGACGTGCGCCACCGGCGCGGCCAGGGTGATGTGGCCCATGCGTTCCCGGCGGACCGAGGCCCGCGTGACCTCCACGCCGCATTTCTCGCAGGTGATGCCCTTGAAGCGAATGTTCTTGTACTTGCCGCAATAGCACTGCCAGTCCTTGGTGGGCCCAAAGATGGCTTCATCGAACAGGCCATCCTTCTCAGGCCGCAGGCGCCGGTAGTTGATGGTTTCCGGCTTCAGGACTTCGCCGTAAGACCAGCTCAGGATCGTCTGGGGCGAAGCAAGGCTTATGCGCAGCGCTCGAAAGCCCTTAGATTCCACGCACTGTCCTCCGCGTCATTGGATGGGGAGCAAGAGTCTGACCGATTCCTATCCACCACGACAAATGGCACGACAAGCTGGCATAGCAAAACCAGCGCTGGAGGTCCCTTCGCCTCAAGCGCTGTGCGCGCCGGCCGCGCGGGCGGGGTCTTTATTCACGTAGGCTACATTATAAGCCGCCGATTCGACCTGTCAAGGCCGAATCGGCGGCCTAGAGCCTGTTCCGGGCCTAGCTGGCCTCGGCCAGCAGCTGACGGATGGGGAACGCAATAGTGAACTTGCTGCCCTTCCCCAAGCGGCTGTCCACCTGCACTCTGCCGTGATGCTGTTCGACGATCGACTTTACAATGGCCAGTCCCAGGCCAGAGCCGCGCGGCCCTTCTTCCCCTTCCTTGTGCGCCCGAAAGAACTTTTCGAAAAGCCGGGGCTGATCCGCCGGCGCAATGCCCACGCCGCTGTCCTCCACGCTGATCAGCTGGCGCCCGTCTTGCTGGACCGCCTGCAGCATGACCCGGCCTCCCGCCGGGGTGTACTTGATGGCGTTGTCCACCAGGTTGGCAATGGCCTGGCGCATCAGCATTGGATCGGCCTCCACCGGAGCCAGCCCGTCCGCCAGCTCGACCTCCAGCACGATCTGCTTGTTGACCGCCTGCGGCCTGAAACTGCTCACCACGTCCTGCAGCATTTCTTCCAGCGGAACGCTGGTGAGCTGCAGGCCAATGCCGGTCTCGATCCGGCCCAGATCGAGCAGGTCATCCACCAGCTTGGACATGCGCTCCACGCTGGCCAGGATCTTCTCGACGAACTCGCGCTGTTGTTCGTTCACCTCGCCGACCATCGGCAGCATGGTGGCGTACCCGCGCATGAAGGTCAGCGGGGCACGCAGGTCATGGCTGACGGTGGAGACAAATTCAGACTTGAGCGAATCCAGCAGTTTGTAGTGAGTGATATCCGACAGCACCATGACCCGGCCGATCGGCTGTGCCAGTCCATTGACCACGTCGGTGGCCGTGGCATACAGCACCCGGCCGCCCTCGATCTTGATCTCCAGCGTATGGTGCTCCCCACCGGAATGCAGCAGAGACTCCACCAGTTCCACCGAGCCGATCCACTCCTCGGCCGGCTTGCCGATGGCCTCCGCGGCCGGCCCATTCAGCACGCCCTGCGCGGCGGGATTCGCCAGTGCAATCCGCCCGGCCGGATCGACCGCGATCACCGCGTCCGGGGTCGAATCCAGAATTGCCAGCAAGCGGTTGCGTTCACCCTCGGCGCGTTGATACAACCGGACATTGTCCAGGAAGATGCCCACCTGGGCAGCCAGGATGGAGAGCAGGTCAGTCTCGGTTCTGGCAAAAGTGTGCGGCCGGCGGTAGCCCAGCCAGACCGCGCCCAGAAAACGCTCCTCGTTGCGCAGCGGCGCGGCCGAGATCCCCTCCAAGGGTTCGGCCAGTGAGCGCAGCTCCAGGACTGCCCGGGCGCGGGAGGGGTTCTCCAATGTGAACGCACCTCGCTGCGCGCAGATCTCCAGCACCTGCCCGTCGAGGACGCCCCAGTCGGGACTGGACTCCCCGGCCTGGAAGACCTCCGGCCGCGCTCCGGGCGCGCTGCGCTCCAGCACCAACCTGGCCACATCCGCCTGGGCCAGCTCCCGCAGGTTGCTGAGCATCGGCGGCAGCGCCCTGGCCAGCTCAAAGCTGGCCGCCATCTGCTGGCTGGCTCCCAGCAGCAGGTCCATTTCCCGCAGCCGGGACCGCAAGCTCATGCGCATGTGCTCGAAGGAGGCGGCCAGGCGGCCCAATTCGTCCTCGCCGGCTCGCAGCACACTGTGATCCAGGTTGCCCAGCGCGATCGCCTCCGCTGAAGCGGCCATTTGCCGCAGCGGCCGAGTCAGCCGCCGCGCACTCAGGTGGGCGCCCAGGATTGCCAGGAATCCAATGCCCGCCAGGGCCGACAGCAAGTTGAGGGTGGTGCGCAATGCCAGGGCGTCTACCGCCCGCTGTGGGGTGGTCACGATCACGTGCCAGGAATAGCCCGCAACCGGGAGGGCATAGCTCAACTGGCGGGTGCCGTCCGGCGCGGTCTGGGTGCGCACTTCCGGCTCCTGGGCGGCGGGAAGCGCCACGCGTGCCAGCCAGCGTTCCGGGTCGGGGTGGATCAGGATCATCCCCCGGTCGTCTGCGACGAAGGCCTCGCCGGCGGTATGTCCGGCCAGGCGTGCAATGACCGGCTGCAGCAGCGGCGCCGCGCCCAGATCGGTCCAACCCACCAAGACCCCCCCTGCCAGGCCGCCCTCCAGACTCCCGAGTGGCGTGAGGAAGACCAGCTGCGCGCCATCTCGCGGCGAAGAGGGAGCGGTGACCACCTCCAGGGGTATGCCCAGCTCCGCGCTGGCCAGCGCCGCTTCGACTTCCAGCGGCAGCGACCGATCGGGCACTCCTTGATCGGGAGCAGCCGCCCGAGCCGCACCGGAGGCAT
>Ga0214473_10002271_pt1 | contig 23743 bp, 21 predicted proteins | sample RVTome_7_FD_203509 | JGI IMG/M metagenome (GOLD analysis project Ga0214473, IMG submission 203509) | Soil microbial communities from uranium-contaminated site in the Upper Colorado River Basin, Wyoming, United States - RVT98D197 | ecosystem: Environmental > Terrestrial > Soil > Contaminated >... | reverse complement strand
CGCCTCCGGCCCGGACGGCGAGCGGATAGCCTCGATTTCCCTCCATGATCCCGCCGAGATCGAATCCTGCCTGACACGCTCAATACGGAAGATCCCCCTGCGCGGGAACGAGGATTTCTGGGAAATACTGCGCCGGATGGCGGAAATCGCGGAGCGCAAGGTCCAGGACATCGCGCGAAGGAAGGAGGACCAGCCCCTGCTCTTCGAAAAGGAGCCCGAGGCTATCTACCACTTCCTGGTACGAAGGGCGAAGATACCTCCCTACCTCTCAAAAGGGGAAAACGTTCATCTGGAGTTCTCCCGGGGGATCGACTACCGAGACAGATTCCGCGGCGCGCTTCTCGGCGGCGCGATCGGCGAGGTGCTGGGCAGACCCGCCCAGGGGCTTTCCCCCCGGGACGTCCGCGAGCTCTACGGGAAGATCGAGGGATACGCTCCGTTGCGCTCACACGGAAGAGAGCCTGCCGGCTTCAACCCGTCCCCGCCCGCCTCCCTCCTGCTGGCGCGCTCGCTGGTCCTGCATGGAAGGGTGGACCCGGAGGAGATCGCGGCACTTTTCGCCGCCGCCCCGGGCCGGTCGCGCGGAGGCGCGGAGTCCGAGTTCGCGGCGAACCTGGCGGACCGCGGCTATCCCTGGTTCGAGTCCGGCGTGAACGCGCCCGACAGCGCCCCGGCCTCATGGATAGCTCCCCTGCCTCTTTTACGCGCGGCGGACTTCCGCAGGATGAAGCTGGAGGCGGGGATCGTGGCCTCCATAACGCACCCGAACGCCGCGGCGATAGCGGGAGCGATCGCCCAGGCGACGGCCGTCGCGCGGCTGCTGCACTCGCCTTCCGGCTCCCTCGACGGGCTGGGGTTCGTCCGCGGCATCTCCACGGCAATCACCGGAATCGAGCCGGACCGGGCCGCTCGAAGCCGGCAGGGAAAGCAATCCCCGGCCCTGTTGCGCAAACTGGGAACGGAGCTGGCCGCCTTGCTGCTGCGGCGCGCCGAGATAGATGAAATGCAGGAATCGCTGGGGAACGGAACCGCGGTCCAGGAGGGATTGCCCTTCGCGTGGGCCTGTTTCCTTCGGTCGCCGGAGAGCTTTCCCGAAGTCGTCCTGCCGGCGGCCAACCTCGGCAACGACGCCGAGGGGACCGCATCCATGGCGGGGAGCCTGTGCGGCGCCTACATGGGCGCTTCAGCGATACCGGAACGATTCCTTTCCGGCCTGCCCTGGAGGAAGGAACTGGAGCAGGCCGCGGACGATCTGCTGTCGCTCGCCCGCCGCGATCCGGAAAAGGGCGGCGCTGTCCCCCCGGCGGCGCCTACCTCATCATGATTTCCTTCGCGATCACCAGGCGCTGGATCTGGCTGGTCCCTTCGTATATCTGCAGGAGCTTCGCGTCGCGCATCAGCTTCTCCACCGGGTAATCCTTCATGTAGCCGTAGCCCCCGAAAATCTGGACCGCGTCGGTGGTCACGCGCATCGCCAGGTCCGCGGCGAACGCCTTCGCGAAGGACGACTCCTTCGTGTTGCGCCTGCCCTGGTCGATCAGCCAGGCGCTCTTGAGCGTGAGAAGCCGCGCCGCCTCGATGTCCATCGCCATGTCGGCCAGCAGGAAATGGATCGCCTGGTTCATCGCGATCGGCATCCCGAACTGCACGCGCTCCTTCGAGTACTGCATGGCGTGCTCGAAAGCCGCCCGCGCCACGCCGACCGACATCGCCGCGACTGTCGGCCTGGCGTAGTCCAGCGTCTTCATCGCGATCTTGAACCCGTCCCCCTCCTTGCCGAGGAGATTCGCCGCCGGGACGCGCACGTCCTCGAACAGGACGTCGGAGGTATCGGAGGCGCACTGCCCCATCTTTTCCTCCTTCTTGCCCGGGGAAACCCCGGCGAGGGAGCGCGGGACCAAGAACGCCGACAGCCCCTTGTGGCCCTTGGAGCGGTCGGTCGACGCGAACACCGTGTATTGGGATGCGTAGGTCCCGTTGGTGATGAAGCATTTCCTGCCGTTCAGGACATAGCCGTCTGCGTCCTTTTTCGCGGTGGTGGCTATGCCGCCGGCGTCCGAGCCCGCCCCCGGCTCCGTGAGGCAGAATGAGGCGTACATGAGTTCCCGCGCGAAGGGGGCGACGAATTCCTTTTTCTGGTCCTCAGTCCCGGCGATGAGTATCGGCGTCAGGGCGAGCCCGTTCGAGGTCATCGAAGTGGCGATGCCGGAGCAACCCCATCCCAGCTCCTCCTCGATGATGCAGGACTCCAGGGAGCCCAGCCCAAGCCCGCCGTGCGCTTCCGGGATGAACCCCGTCATCAGCCCCAGGTCGAACGCCTTTTGGAAGATCTCCTTCGGGAACGCCCCCGTGCGGTCCGCCTCCCCGGCCTTCGGGCGGATTTCGTTCGCCGCGAACTTTCGGGCCATGTCCTGGAGCGCCGTCTGCTCTTCAGTGAAATCGAATCCGATCATTCTTCCCCTCCCTTCGCGGGCGCCGGCACCGAAAGCCCGTCGGCGAATATCCTGTATATCTCCTCCGCAGCGGCGGCCGGATCGTATTTGCGCTTGCGGGAAAGCACGTAGGCCAGCGAGATCTCGTCAAGCGCCCCGAAGATCGCACGCCGCGCCAGCGTGACGTTCAGCTCGCGGCGGAAGACGCCTTCCCGCTTCCCGTCCTCGAGGATGGCGCTTATGACGTCCAGGTACTCCAGGAACTTTACCGGAACATATTCCTTCATGAACTTGTTGCTCTGCCGGAGCTCCACCTGGATCACTTCGATGAGGCCCGCCTCGCGCGTAAGAAGATCCATGTGGTTCCGGATGAAGATCCTCAGCCGCGAGAGCGCCCCGTTCCCATCCGCGACGCGGGTCCGGATGTCGGCCACGACCTCCCCCATCTTCTCCTCGAAGAGCGAGATCAGGAGATCGTCCTTGTTCTTGAAATAAAGGTAGATGGTCCCGTCCGCGACTCCGGCGAGCCTTGCGATCTCGGATATCTTTGAGTTGAAGTAGCCTTTCTGGGAAAAGATCTTTATCGCCGCCCGCAGTATCCGCTCACGCTTGGCGACCCCTCCGCCCCGCGGCCCTCGCCTGGCCATCGCCCCTCCTTATGAATGAACAATCATTCAACAAGTGATTAACACGCGTGCTTTGACCTGTCAAGTGCGCACGCCCGAAGCGGACGGAAAGGCGAATAAAAGGGGGTGGATTACTCCCGGAATCCCAGGCGCGTCGACAGCGCCCTTGCGCAACGGGCCACTTCCGGCCCGATCTTCTGCCCGATCTTTTCGTCGGGGAGCCGGTGGGCCGGGCCGGTGACGCTCAACGCCGCGATCACCTTCCGAGTGTAGTCGCGGACAGGCGAAGCGACGCAGCGCAAGCCTTCCTCGAACTCCTCCAGATCGGTGGCGTATCCGAGCTCGATTACGGTCGTAAGGTGTTTGAGAAGCTCCTCCGAGCTGGTGATCGTGTTCTTCGTGTACCGGAAAAGTTCCGAGTGGAACCTCTTGCGAATCTCCTCTTCCGAGTCGAAAGCGACCAGCGCCTTCCCTGCCGCGGTGGCGTGAAGCGGCATGTGGAGCCCGACGCGGGAAATGACCCGCACCGTCGAGGTCGTTTCCACCGCGTCCAGGTAGACTACATCGACGCCCCGCAGAATGGAGACGTAGCTGGTCTCGCCGGAGCTCTCGGCAAGCTCGCGCAGTATCGGCTGGGCCTGCTTCAGGAGACCCCTCTGGTGAATGAAAGTCTGCCCCAGTTCCAGGCACTTGATCCCAAGGCGATAGTTGTCGTTGGTCCTGTTCTGTTCTATGTAATTCCTTGACTGCAGCGTGGCCAGGATACGGAATACGTTGTTTTTATGCAGTTTAAGTTTCTTGCTGAGCTCCGTGACGCCGAGTTCGTCCATCTCGCCGCGGAACTCCTCCAGCACATCGAGAGCATGTGCGACCGACTGTATGATGTAGTTGGACTTGTCCCGCCTGACCATCTCATGTCCTCCATGCCGGATGTTTGAAAAGGGATTACAAAACAATGTTACATATATTCCATACGGGAATGGGTGTCAACAGAAAAATATAACGGCTTTATCGGGATTGAGCTTCCGGCATACAGACCCGGAACTAGAGTCGAAATACCGAGGGTAAACCGTGTCTTTTTAAGCCTTTATCGATTGTAAAACAACCGGAAATAAAATGTGTTTCATCTGAATTTCGGCTTTTCCGGGGCAGTCATGCCCCGCATCCTTGCGATCTCGCTCTTCAGGGATTCCCTGTACGGATAGTTCGGAACGTTTTCCAGCAGCGCCTCCCAGGCGCGTATCCCCCCCTCCACGTCGTGTTTATCGTGGATGAGGATTATGCCGAGGTTGTAGCGCGACTGCGCATGCCTGGGATCCATCGAAATGGCCTTTTTCAGCTCTTCCACGGCCCTGTCCGGGTCCCCGGTCCTGCGGTAGCAGACGGCGAGGTCCGTCCTTACGTTGACGTTCCGGGGGTCGAGGGCAAGCGCCTTCCGGTAATGTTCTATCGCGAGCAGATCCTGCCGCGTGTCGAAATAAAGGTTTCCGATGTTTATCAGCGCCTGCAGGTTGTTCGGGTCTTTCTTCAGTATTTCCTTGTAGTTCCCTATTTGCGAGAGGGCGTTCAGGTTTATCGCCTCCCCCTCCCCCGCAGGCGGCGGCGCCTCCTTTTTGCGGCATCCCGCAGGGAAAAGCATGACCAGCGCCAATGCCACCGCCAGCGCCGCTTTGCGCATCACGCAATCCTCCTTCCATCGCACATCATACGGGCAAAACCTCCAGCGGATCCCGGCACGCGTCCAGGAGCTCCCTGACTGTCCTTCCCCCCGGCGGCACAGGCGCGCCCGCAGCGACCTCGGACGCCGGCAACAGGAAGAACCTGCGGAACGGAAGCCCCGGGTGCGGGATGACCAGGTGCGGCTCGCTCACCGTCTTGTCGCCCATGAGCAGAATGTCGACGTCCAGCTCCCGCGGCCCCCATCTTGCCGCGGACCTTCTCCCTGACGCCGCCTCCACTTCCTTGACGAATTCCAGGAGATCATCGGGCGGAAGGCCGCATTTCCCCCGGACCGCCATGTTCAGGAACCAGGGCTGGCCCGCTCTTCCCCATGGTTCGCTCGCGTAGACGCGGGATACCAGCTCCACATCCACGTTCCGGGAAAGAAGTATAAGGCCATCCCGCAGCCGCCTCACCCGCCGCCCCACGTTGCTTCCGAGCAGCAGGACTACGTCCCCGGGCAATGGTCCGCCTAGAACCCGACCTTTTTCATCCTTTCGAGCGCTTCCCGTATCCGCGACTTCTCCTTGGTCAGGGCGATCCGGATGTACCCCTCGCCGCTCCGGCCGAAACCGTTCCCGGGAGTCGTGACGATCCCGGTATTCGCCAGCAGGTGCTCGCAGAACGTGCCCGACGTGTATCCTTTCGGCACGGGTATCCATACGTAGAAGGTGGCCGGAGGCGTGACGGGATCAAGGCCGAGCGCGCGCAGCCCCGGCAGCAGCACGTCCCTTCGCTCCTGGTACGTCCGCCTGATTCCGTCGGTCGCCGCCTGCCCCGCCCCAAGCGCCTCGATCGCCGCCCCCTGGATGGCCTGGAAGACGCCGCTGTCCACGTTGGTCTTGACTTTGCCCAGCCCTCCCACCAGCTCCGGATTGCCCACCGCGAAGCCTATTCGCCATCCGGTCATGTTGTAGGTCTTGGAGAGGGAGTGGAACTCGATGCAACGTTTCTTCGCGCCGGGAAGCTCCAGGATGCTCATCGGCTTGACGCCGTCGAAATATATCTCGGTATACGCCACGTCGTGGGCCACGATGAGGTCGTGCTCTTCCGCGAAGGCCAGCACCTTCCCGTAGAACTTGCGGTCGGCGACCGCAGAGGTCGGATTGTTGGGGTAATTTATGAACAGTATTTTTGCCCTGGACAGGACGCCGGCGGGGATCCGGTCCAGCTCGGGCAGAAACCCGTTTTCCCGCTTCAGCGGCATGAAGTGGGATTTGCCCCCCGCGAACATCGTGGCGATGTGGTAGACGGGATACCCCGGGTCCGGGACCAGGACCACATCGCCGGGGTTTACGTAAGCCAGCGGAAAGTGGGCGATCCCTTCCTTTGACCCTATCAGCGCCACGACCTCCGTCGCCGGCTCGAGCGAAACCCCGAACCTTTCCCTGTACCACCCGGCGGCGGCGGCCCTGAACCGCGGAAGCCCCTCGTAGGTGGGATACTGGTGGTTCGCCGGTATCGCCGATTCACGCTTCATCCGGTCCACGATGAACTTGGGCGTGGGGCGGTCCGGATCCCCGACGCCGAGGTCGATGATGTCGACGCCACGCGCCTTCACCTCCTGCTTCTTGCGGTCAAGCTCCGCAAACAGGTACGGCGGCAGCGCCTGGATACGGCGGGATAGCGTGAAGCGGCTCATGTCTCAAGGTTCTCCGTTTCGCATGTACTATTGGGCCACGACCCGGTTGGTCAAGGGGCCTATGCCCTCGATATCGACCGTCATGACGTCCCCCGCTTTCACCGCCCCCACCCCGGGGGGGGTCCCGGTGGCTATCACGTCCCCCGGGAAAAGGGTCATGACGCCGGATATGAACTCCACCAGCCGGAAGACGGACGCGCCCATCTCGCGGGTGTTCCCGTCCTGCCGGACCACTCCGTTCACGAGGCACCGGATCCGGAGAGAGGAAGGATCGAGCACTGTCTCGATCCAGGGGCCGATCGGCGCAAAGGTGTCGAACCCCTTCGCCCGCGCGTAAAGGCCGTCTTTCGCCTGAAGGTCGCGCGCCGTCACGTCGTTTATGCAGGTGTAACCCAGTATCACGGAAGGCGCGTCCTTCGCCGCCACGGCCTTGGCGACGCGCCCGATCACAACCGCCAGTTCGGCCTCGTAATCGAGGCGCTGCGTCGCATGCGGGTAGACCACGTCCCCCCCCGGATGATTCAGTGCCGAAGGAGCCTTCAGGAATATGAGCGGCTCCTCGGGGATCTTCTTCCCCATCTCGCGCGCGTGGTCCTTGTAGTTGAGCCCTACCGCGACGATCTTGGAGGGGGAAACCGGGGCCAGCAACCGGACCTCGCCCAGCAGGTGGACGTTCCCGGTGAAGCGGACCTCGTCGAACGGTTGCCCCGCGGTCTCGCGGATCCCGCCGCTCTCCGAATCAAGCACGCCGCACGATGCCTTGCCGGCCTTCTCGAACCGCAGGAGCTTCATCGAAGGCTATATTCCCAGCACGGCGCGCATGTCGTAGAGGCCGGGAGGCTTTCCCGCCACCCACGCGGCCGCGCGGGCCGCCCCTCGCGCGAACGTCTCCCGGCTGTGGGCGCGGTGGGTGATCTCGAAACGCTCGCCGATCCCCCCGAAGACCAGGGTGTGCTCTCCCACCACGTCGCCCGCCCGCACGGCGAAGACGCCGATCTCCTTCCGTGACCGCTCCCCCACGATTCCGCGGCGGCCGTAGATGCCCGCGTCCTTCATATCCCTTCCGAGCGCCGCCGCCACGGAATCCGCGAGCTTCACGGCGGTCCCCGAAGGGGAATCCTTCTTGAACCGGTGGTGCACCTCGATTATCTCCACGTCGTACTCGTCGCCCAGTACCCCGGCCGCGTCGGCCGCCAGCTTGAACATGAGGTTGACGCCAACGCTCATGTTCGGCGACAGGACGCACGGAATGCCCTTCGCCGCTTCCCGGACTTCCGATACCTGTTCCGGCGCAAATCCGGTGCTTCCGATAACGATCGCCTTCCCGGCGGCGGACGCCTGGCGCGCATGGGACACCGAGGACGCGGCATGCGTGAAGTCGATCGCCACATCGGCCGTTGCGATCGCCTTCGGGAAATCGTCCGTGACCGGCACTCCGGACTTCCCCGCGCCCGCCGCCTCGAGGGCGTCCTGCCCGATGAGCGAATGACCCGGCGCCTCTACCGCGCCTGAAAGGACCAGCCCGAACGGGCGCTCCCTCAGCACGGAGAGGACCGCCCTCCCCATCCTGCCCATGGCGCCGCAAACCACCACTCTCGCCATTTCTCCGCCTACGCCAGCCGAAGGTCCGAAAGGACGGCGGCAAGCTTCTTCCTGTTTCCCTCGGACATCGGGCACAACGGCAGCCGGAATTCTTCCCGTATCATCTTCATCATCGCAAGCGCCGTCTTCGCCGGGATCGGGTTGGTTTCCACGAAAAGGACATGGAACAGCGGCCACAGGCGAAAATGAATCTCGCGCGCCTTCGAGAACTCCCCCAGGGAGAAGGCGTCGTACAGGTCGGCCATCAATTTCGGCGCGACGTTCGACGCGACGGATATCACGCCTTTCGCCCCGAGCGCCATCATGGGGAAGAAAAGGCCGTCGTCGCCCGAAAGGACGCAGAATTTCTTCGGGGTCATTTGAAGGATGTCGCACACCTGGGAGAGGTTCCCGGATGCCTCCTTCACTCCCACGATGTTCTTTACCTCGGCGAGGCGGGCCACCGTCTCGGCGGCCATGTTGACGCCGGTGCGCCCCGGGACGTTGTACAGGATGACGGGAATGTCGACCGCCTCCGCCACGGCGCGGAAGTGGCGGTAGAGACCCTCCTGCGTCGGCTTGTTGTAGTACGGGGTTATGACCAGCGCTGCGTCCGCCCCCGCCTTCTTCGCGTACCGCGTCAGCGCGACGGCTTCCTTCGTGTTGTTAGACCCGGTCCCCGCGATGACAGGCACCCGGCCCGCCGCGACCTCGACCACGATGTCGATGACCGCTTCGTGCTCGTCGTACGACAAGGTCGCCGATTCCCCCGTCGTCCCGCAGGGGACTATCCCGTCCGTCCCGTTCCGGATCTGGAATTCAGCCAGTTTTTTAAGGCTCTTCCGGTCCAGCTTCCCGTTCAGAAACGGCGTGACCGTTGCGACGATGGCACCGTGAAACATCTCTGTCCTCCCCCTCTTTTCAGTAGCGGTATGCTTCCTTTAAAATAACGCCGTCGCATGACCACGACGTGTCCCCTTCCAGGTAGACCTCCCCGAAGCCTTCCTTTCCGTGGTCGAAGTGAATGGTGAGCACCTCGCCGCCCCGGGTGCGGACCGACACCGGCGGGCGCACATATCCGTGCGCCGCGGAAAGCAGGCCGGCGGCGACGGCGCCCGTTCCGCACGCCAGGGTCTCGCCCTCCACCCCGCGTTCGTACGTGCGGATCCATACAACGCCGTCCTTGACGCGCACGAAGTTCACGTTCGTGCCTCGCGGGGCGAAGACGCGGTGCCTCCTGATCCCCCGCCCGGTCCCGGACAGGTCGATCTTCTCCAGGTCGGGGACGAACAGGACCGCGTGCGGGACGCCCGTGTTCAGGAACGAGTACGCGATCTTCCTGCCGCCCAGGGTCAGGGATTTCGAAAGCGCCAGGCCGCGCGGGCGGGTCATCTGCAGCTTGACGGTCCGGCCCCTGACCTCCGCGCGGATGAGGCCGGCGTCGGTCTCGAAGCCGAGCGCGCGATTCGCGATCTTCCGCTCGACGGCGAAACGGGCGGCGCAGCGCCCCCCGTTTCCGCACATTTCGGCGCGCGATCCGTCGGCGTTAAAGAACCGCCAGCGGAAGTCAGCCCTCCTCGACTTCTCTATGAAGATGACCCCGTCCGCGCCGACCGAGCGGGAGCGGTCGCAGACCTTGCCGACGAATGACGGGAGGGCGATGCCGCGCATGATCCCCCCGCGATTGTCGATCAGCAGAAAATCGTTTCCGCTGCCGTTGAGCTTAGAAAATGGAATGCCCTTCTTCATCCGTCACCCGTCGAAAATTATCGTGCGGCTATTTTAGCAGAAACGAAGCCGTCTTCTCGCCCGCGGCAAGCTCCAGGACCGGTTCCCGCCTCCGGACCACCTCGTACCTCGCGCCTTTCACCATGACTTCCGCCGCCCGCGGCCGCGAGTTGTAGTTGGACGACATCGAGAATCCGTACGCGCCGGCGCTCATGACGGCGAGGAGGTCCCCCCGGCGGACCTGCGGGAGCCGGCGATCCCTCGCGAAAAAGTCCCCCGACTCGCAGACCGGGCCGACAACGTCGGCCGTTACCTTTTTACGGGCACTTCCCCTGACGGGAACGATCGCATGATACGAGCCGTACAGGGAGGGGCGGGCAAGGTCGTTCATCGCGGCGTCGACGATGAAGAAGCGCTTCTTCCCCTTCCCTTTCAGAGTGGGCGCCTCTTTCGTGAACAGAACGCCGGTCAGCAGGACGCCGGCGTTGCCCACCAGCACCCTCCCGGGCTCCAGCACGAGGGTGACGTCCAGGCCTGCGAAGGACTTAAGGACGGCGTCTGCATACTGCTTCGGGTTAGGGGGAAGCTCTTCGTCATAGGTGATCCCCAGTCCCCCCCCGATGTCGACGATGCGGATCGGGAGCCCCTTCCTGATCAGCCGGTCGACCAGCAGCCGGACCCTGGCGGCGGCGTCCACGAAAGGCGAGATCTCGGTCAGCTGCGAGCCGATGTGGCAGTCCACGCCCACGATCTCGATGTGCTTTCTCCTCGCGGCCCATTCGTAGTCCTTGATCGCCTGCCCTATGTGGATCCCGAACTTGTTCTTCTTGAGCCCCGTCGAAATGTAAGGATGGGTCTTCGGGTCGACGTCCGGATTCACCCGCAGCGAGATCGGGGCGCGCTTCCGCATCCGCCCGGCCACGGCGTCGATCGTCTCCAGCTCCTCGCGGGACTCCACGTTGAACATCAGGATCCCCCGCCTCAACGCCTCCTCGATCTCCCATATCTGCTTGCCCACGCCCGAATAGACGATCTTGGACGGCGGCGCCCCTGCGGCCAGCGCCCTTGCCAGCTCTCCGCCGGACACGATGTCCACGCCTCCGCCCATGTTCGTGAACGTCCTTATGACCGATCCGTTCGAATTCGCCTTCATCGAGTAGCAGACCACGTGCCTCATCTCCGCGAACGCCTCGTCAAAAACCTTGAAGTGTTGCGCAAGGGTGGCATGGCTGTACACGTATGCGGGGGTTCCCACGGCCTCCGCTATCCGTCGCAGCGGCACGCCTTCGCAAAACATCTCCCCCCGCCTCGTTTCGAAATGGTGCATGCGATCACCTCGCCGACGATGATAGGTTCCGGATCGGGGATTCGCCGCGCAGCGGCTCAGGCTTCGCCTTCCGCCCGCAGGCGAATGCCGCGCAAAGGGCCAGGGCCAGCAGAAGGACTGCGAGCGTTTTCCGTCTCATTTCTTCTTCAGCTCCTCGAGGCGCCGACGGACCGCTTCGGGCCCCGTTCCCCCGCGGGTGTTCCTTTGGCGTACGGAGCGGGTAAGTGAGATCGCGTCCCTCACGTCTTCGCCGATCCTCGCGTGGAACGACCGCAGCTCTTTAAGGCTCAAGTCCTTAAGCCTCTTCCCGTTTTCCTCGCAGTAGCGGACGATCTTTCCGGTTATCTCGTGCGCCTTCCGGAACGGGACCCCCTTCCGGGCAAGGTAGTCCGCAAGGTCGGTCGCGGTGAGGAATCCGTCGTCGCAGGCCGTGCGCATCCTCTCCTCGTTCACGGACATGCCCTCGATGAGGAGCGCCGCGCCTATCAGCGATTCCTTCACGGTCCGCGCCGAATCGAACACCGGCTCCTTGTCCTCCTGAAGGTCGCGGTTGTAGGAAAGAGGGAGCCCCTTCATGAGGGTAAGCAGGCTCATCAGGTTCCCGTATGCGCGGCCGGCCTTCCCGCGGATCAGCTCGGGGACGTCGGGGTTCTTCTTCTGCGGCATGATGCTGCTCCCGGTGCACATCGCGTCCGGCAGGGAAAGGAATCCGAACTCGGAGGAGGACCAGTAGACCATCTCCTCCGAAAGGCGGGACAGGTGCATCATGGCCACGGCGCATGCGAAAAGGAAATCGGCGGCGAAGTCGCGGTCGGAGACGGCGTCTATGCTGTTTTCGCACAAACCGTCCATCCCGAGCTCCCTTGCCGCGGATTCGCGGTCCAGCGGGAACGTCGTGCCGGCCAGGGCGCCGGCCCCCAGCGGAGATACGTTCGCGCGGCGGCGGGCTTCCCTGAACCTGTCCTCGTCGCGCGAAAGCATCTCGTCGTACGCCAGCAGGTAGTGGGAAAAGAGGACCGGCTGCGCCCGCTGCACGTGGGTATATCCCGGCATAACGACTCCGAAGCACTCCTCGGCGCGCCGCAGGATGCGCTCCCTGACCTTGGCGATCAGCGCGAGTATCTCGTCGATCTCGTCACGCAGGTATAGCCGCAGGTCCAGGGCGACCTGGTCGTTTCGGCTCCTGCCGGTATGGAGCTTGCCGCCGATCTTCCCGATTTTCTGGATAAGGCGCTGCTCCACGGCCATGTGGATGTCTTCCTGGGAAAGGGCGAAGGAGATCTTCCCCGACTCGATCTCCCGCTGGATCTCGCCCAGCGCGGCGACTATCCGCCCCGCCTCGGCCCGTGGAATGATCTTCTGCCGGCCGAGCATGCGGGCGTGGGCGATGCTGCCGGCGATGTCCTGCCTGTAGAGCAGGATGTCGAACGGGATCGAGGCGGTGAATTCCTCGACGAACCGGTCGGTCCCCACCGTGAAACGCCCTCCCCAGGCTTTTTTCTTCGCCATCTCGTTTTCAGCCCTTCCCGCTCTTGAGCATCGAGCGGATCTTGAGGCGCAGCGCGTTGATCTTGATGAAGCCGGTGGCATCCGCCTGGTTGAAGACCGTCTCTTTCTCGAACGTAGCGAAATCGGTCCGGTACAGGGATACCGGGCTCTTCCTGCCGACGACGGCGCAGCTCCCCTTGTAAAGCTTGAGCCTCGCCGTCCCGGTCACGTTCTCCTGCGTCTTTTCGACCGTCGACATGAGCAGCTCCATCTCCGGCGAATACCAGTAGCCGTAATAGATGAGCTCGGCGAACTTCGGGATCAGCGCATCCCGCAGGTGCATCACCTCCCGGTCCAGAGTGACCGACTCGACGGCCCTGTGCGCGCAGTGGAGGATCGTCCCGCCGGGCGTCTCGTATACCCCGTGCGACTTCATACCGACGTACCGGTTCTCGACGAGGTCCACGCGTCCGATCCCGTGGATTCCCCCGATGCGGTTCAGGTGGGCGAGCAGTTTCGCGGGGCCCATTTTCTTCCCGTCCACCGCGACGGGAACGCCCCTGGCGAAGTCCACCTCGACGTACACCGGCTTTCCGGGGGCCCTCTCCGGAGACCGGGTGAGAACGAACATGTCCTCGGGCGGCTCCGCCCAGGGGTCTTCGAGGATCCCCCCCTCGAAGCTGATGTGCATGAGGTTCCGGTCGCTGGAGTACGGCTTCTTCGCCGTGACAGGCGTCGGTATCCCGTGCCTCTTCGCATAATTGACGAGGTCGGTGCGGGATGAGAACTCCCACTCCCGCCACGGCACGATCACGCGGATTCCCGGCATCAGCGCGTAGTAGGTCAGCTCGAACCGCACCTGGTCGTTCCCCTTGCCGGTGGCGCCGTGGGAAACTGCCTCGGCCTTCTCCTTCCTGGCCACCTCTATCTGCTTCTTCGCTATCAGGGGGCGGGCGATGGATGTCCCCAGGAGATACGATCCTTCGTAGACCGCGTTGGCCATCAGCGACGGGAAGATGAAATCCCTGACGAACTCGTCCTTGACGTCCTCCACGTACACCTTGGAGGCTCCGGTCTTCTTCGCCTTCGCGCGGACGGGGGCGAGCTCCTCTCCCTGTCCCAGGTCGGCCACGAACGCGATCACCTCGCATTCGTACGTCTCGATGAGCCATCGCAGGATGACCGAGGTGTCCAGCCCCCCCGAATACGCGAGCACGACCTTCTTGACTTTTTTCAATTTCGCTTCCTCCGTCCGTTAATGTGGAATGAGCTTCGCCAGCAGGGCCATCTGGACGTGCAAGCGGTTTTCCGCCTCGTCGAACACGGCGGACTGCGGACCCTCCATCATGTCGTCGGTGATCTCCTCCCCGCGATGGGCGGGCAGGCAGTGCATGACGATCGCCCCGTTTCGCGCCTTCCCCAGCAGGCCGGCGTCGATGCGATATCCGCGGAACGCCTCGAGCCGCCGGCGCCTCTCCTTCTCCTGCCCCATGCTGGTCCACACGTCCGTATACAGGACGTCCGCGCCTTTCGCCGCTTCCGCCGGGTCGCGGACGATGCGGACGTCTCCTTTGCCCCCGGCTGCTGTCTCCCGCAGCACTTCCGCGTCCGGCTCGAATCCCTTCGGGCACGCGACGCGCAGGGAAAAGCCGAGCAGGTGCGCCGCCTCCACCCATGAGTTGGCGACGTTGTTGCCGTCGCCGATGTACGCGACCTTCATTCGGCGGATATCCAATCCCCGCTCCTGCGCCGTCATCAGGTCGGCGAGCACCTGGCAGGGATGGTGGTCGTCGGTCAGGCCGTTTATGACGGGGACGCTCGCCCATTCGGCCATCTCCTTCGCGGATTCGTGGAGGAACGTCCGGATCACGATCGCGTCGACGTACCGGGAAAGCACCCTGGCGGTGTCCCGCACGGGCTCGCCCCGCCCGATCTGGGTGTCTCCCGGCGCAAGGAAGATGGCGTGCCCTCCCAGCCTGGTCATGCCGACCTCGAACGACACGCGCGTCCGCGTCGACGCCTTCTGGAAGATCATCGCCAGCGTCTTGCCGGCCAGCGGCCGGAGCGCGCCGCGCCGGTTCCTCCTTCGCTTCAATGCCCGGCCCGACGCGATTATGGAGAGGAGCTCCTTGTCGTCGAGATCGAGGATCCGCAGCAGATCCTTGCTCACTTGCGTCCTCCCTCGGGCAGGGAATCCCACAAAAGGTCGAGCGCATGCCGGATCTCCGCGTCGTTCACGGTCAGCGGCGGCAGGAAGCGCAGGACGTTTCCCGACGTGGCGTTGACGACCAGGCCGTTTCGCAGGCACTGCGCAGCTATCTCCTTCGTCTCGACCTCCATTTCCATGGCGAGCATGAGGCCCAGGCCGCGTACCTTCCGGACGTCGGTCCGCCGCTCGGCCATCTCGGAGAGCCCGTTCTTGAGCAATTCTCCCTTACGGCGGACTTCTTCGAGGAACCCCTGCGACTTCAGCGTCTCGAGGACGACCTTGGCCGCGGAGCAGCATACGGGGTTTCCGCCGAACGTGCTTCCGTGCGAGCCGGGGCCGAACGCGGCCGCGACGTCATCGCGCGCTACCACCGCTCCGAGCGGCAGCCCGTTCGCAAGTCCCTTGGCCAGCGTGACGATATCCGGCATCAGGCCGAACCGTTCGCTCGCGAGCATGGCGCCGGTTCGCCCGAGCCCGGTCTGGATCTCGTCCACGACGAGGAGAACGCCGTTCTGGCGGCAGAGCCGCTCGGCCTCCTTGAGATACCCGGGGGGGTGCATCCGCACGCCGCTCTCCCCCTGTATCGGCTCGACCAGGAACGCGCATGTCCGTTCCGTCAGGGCGTCCTCCAGCGCCGCGATGTCGCCGAACGGGACGATGACGAATCCCGGCAGCATCGGCTCGAACCCCTTGTGGAACCTGGGCTGCCCGGTGGCGGAAAGCCCCCCGTAGGTCCGGCCGTGGAAAGATCCCTCCAGCACGACGAACTCGTGGGCGCCTTCCTTCCCCCGGTCGGCGAACCACTTCCTCGCAAGCTTGATCGCCGCCTCGTTCGCCTCGGTCCCGCTGTTGCAGAAAAAGACCTTCCCGCCGATCGTCGACTCGGACACCAGCCGTCCCGCCTCGGCCTGAACGGGGACGTGGAACAGGTTGGACACGTGAAGCAGGTTCCTCGCCTGCACCGTGATGGCGCGCGTGACCTCCGGGTGCGTGTGCCCGAGGAGCGCCACTGCGATGCCCCCCAGGAAATCCAGGTACTCCCGGCCTTCCGCGTCGAAGAGCCTTGCGCCTTCCCCGCGCACGAACGCCACCGGGGAGCGGGTGTAGTTCGCCATCTGGTATTTTTCGGTCATCGCGATTACGTCGGAGGTGCCCAATGCGCTCCCCTTTCCACGGCAGGCCCGGTTATCTCGGTGCCGATCCCCGCGTCGGTGAAAATCTCCAGAAGCACGCTGTGCGGAACGCGCCCGTCCAGTATATGGACCTTGGTGACCCCCTTGCGCAGCGCCGTAAGCCCGCACTCTACCTTCGGGATCATCCCTCCGGTGATAAGCCCGTTCCTGACGGCGGCTTCCACATCCTCGACCGTCATTGTGGAAATGCGCTCGCCTCTCCGGTCGAGGACACCCGGAACGTCCGTCAGGAGAATGAACTTCTCGGCGGATACGGCCGCGGCGACCTCGGCCGCCGCCGTGTCCCCGTTGATGTTGTACGCCTCTCCGGCGGGCCCCGCCCCGATGGGCGCGATGACCGGCACGAATCCGTCCCGCTCCATGCTGCGTATCACCTCGGGGTTGACGCCCGTCACCTCCCCGACCATTCCGAGGTCGAGCGGCGCGCCGTCCTTCCCCGGGGCGGAATACTTCCTCGCCCGGATCAATCCCCCGTCCTTCCCCGTCAGTCCTACCGCCTTCCCTCCGAACCGGTCGATCAGCGCCACTATCTTCTTGTTGACCGTCCCGCCGAGCACCATTTCCACGACTTCCATCGCCTCCGGGGAGGTAACCCGCAGCCCCTCCTTCCGTTCCGAAGGTATCGCCAGCCTGGAAAGCACGCTGTCTATCTGCGGCCCGCCCCCGTGCACGACGATGGGGCGGATCCCCACGAACTGCAGGAGGACGATGTCCTCGGCGAATGAAGCCATCCGCTCATCGCCGGCCATGGCCGCTCCGCCGTACTTGACCACCACCGTCTTTCCGGAGAACTCCCGGATATACGGCAGCGCCTCGATAAGGGTCTCCGCTTTCTGTATGTAACCTTTCATCCGTTTGCCCCGCAGCGATTCTAGAGGATGTACCGGCTCAGGTCGACGTCACGGACGATTCCCGCGAGCTTTTCGTCCACGTACTCCCTCCGGATGACTATCTCCTGCCCGCCGATCTCCGGCGCCGAGAACAGGAGGTCCTCGAGGAGCTTCTCCAGTATCGTGTAGAGGCGCCTCGCCCCTATGTTCTCCGTCCGGTCGTTCACCTCGCACGCCATCTCCGCGATCCGCTCAACCGCATCGGGCGTGAACACCACCTGCACGCCCTCGGTCCGCAGCAGCTCGGCATACTGCCGGGTGAGCGCCCCGTGCGGTTCGGTCAGGATCCGCACGAAATCCTCCTTCGTGAGCGAGTCGAGCTCGACGCGTATCGGGAACCGCCCCTGCAGCTCCGGTATCAGGTCGGAGGGCTTCGTCATGTGGAAGGCCCCGGCCGCGATGAAAAGAATGTGGTCCGTGCGGACCATCCCGTACTTCGTGTTGACGTTCGATCCCTCCACGATCGGAAGCAGGTCGCGCTGGACGCCCTGCCGGGAGACGTCGGGCCCGGAGACGGATTCCCGCCCCGCGATCTTGTCGATCTCGTCGAGGAAGACGATGCCCTCGTTTTCCGTGCGTTCGACCGCCGTCTGCTTCACCCTGTCCATGTCGACCATGCGGGACGCCTCCTCCTTTTCCAGGAAGGAGAGCGCCTCCGGGACCCGCATGCGCTTGCGCCGCACCTTCCTGGGAAAGAGGTTCCCGAGCATCTCCTGGAGGTTCCCCTCGATCCCGGCAAGCCCCTCGCCGCCCGGCACGCCCGTCAGGTCGATGGCGGACACCGCGCTTTCCCTCACCTCGACCTCCACGGTACGGTCGGACAGCCTCCCTTCTTTAAGCATCGTCCGCAGCCGCTCGCGCGAATCCTCCGCCTTCTGCTCCCCCTCCGGGGCAGGCATCCCCGCCGGCCGGGCGGGACGCGGAGGAAGCAGCAGATCGAGCAGGCGTTCTTCCGCCGCCGCACGGGCCTTTCCGGCCACCCCCTCCATCTCCTCGCCGCGGACCATGTGCACGGCTATCTCCACAAGGTCGCGGATCATCGACTCCACGTCGCGGCCGACGTACCCGACCTCCGTGAACTTCGACGCCTCGACCTTCAGGAAAGGCGCCTGTGCCAGCCGCGCCAGCCGCCTTGCGATCTCGGTCTTGCCGACCCCCGTGGGTCCCGCCATTATTATATTCTTCGGCGCGATCTCGTCGCGGAGCGACGACGGGACCTGCCGCCTGCGCCAGCGGTTCCGCAGGGCGATCGCCACGGCGCGCTTGGCCTTTTCCTGGCCGACGATGTGGCGTGACAGCTCCGCCACGATCTCCCGCGGGATCATGGGCCGGGCGCCCTCCCCTTCCCTCCCGCTTCCCGTCATGGCGCGGCGATCTCCTCCGACACCACGTTGTCGTTGGTATAGATGCAGATGCCGGAGGCGATGCGCAGCGCCTCGCGCGCGATCGTGAGCGCCGGAAGCTCCGTGTGCTGCAGCATGCCCCTTGCCGCCGCCAGGGCGAACGGCCCCCCGGAGCCGACGCCGATCACTCCGTCGTCGGGCTCCACAACGTCCCCGCTTCCGGACAGGAGCATCAGGTCCCGTCCGTCGGTCACCACTATGACCGCGTCCAGCCGGCGCAGCACCCGGTCGGTCCGCCATTCCTTCGCGAGCTCGACCGCCGATCTCCGGAGGTTCCCGCGGAATTCGGAGAGCTTCCCCTCGAACTTCTCGAAAAGCGTGATGGCATCCGCGGTCGCCCCCGCAAACCCCGCAAGCACGCTGTCCTCATGCAGGCGGCGGATCTTCCGCGCAGTGTGCTTGAGGATGGTGGCACCCATAGTCACCTGCCCGTCCCCCGCCATCGCCACCCGCCCGCCGCGCGACACCGCCACTATGGTAGTCCCCCGAATCTCCGTCATGCCTTCCTCCCCGGGCGCGACAAGGGGTGCGCGGACTCGTAGGCCCGCACGAGATGGCTCACGTTGACCCTCGCGTACCTCTGCGTCGTTGAAAGCGACGAGTGCCCCAGCATCTCCTGTATCGCCCGCAGGTCCGCGCCGGATTCCAGCAGGTGTGTCGCGAAGCTGTGCCGGAGTCCGTGCGGCGACAGCTTCCGCCCCGTCCCTGCCCGCCTGAGGGCGTAATCGAGGATCCGGGCGACGCTGCGAGCCGAAAGGCCGCCCCCCCTCAAGTTGCGGAACAGGACACCCGCATCCGAAGCCTTTTTCGAAGAGGCGGGCGCTTCCCGCTCGGACAGGTATTCCCTTATCGCGCGTATCGCCTTCCCCCCTACCGGGACGATCCGCACCTTTCGCCCCTTCCCTGTCACGCGAACCGTGCCCTCCTCCAGGTGTATGTCTTCACGCCGCAGAGCCACCAGTTCCCCGACGCGCAGGCCCGACGAGTAAAGCAGCTCGAGGATCGCGGCATCGCGCGCGCCCTTCTCGCTTCCCCCCGGCACCGATCGGAGCAGGTCCATCATCTCGTCAACCGGGAGAAAACCCGGGAGCTTCATCTCCCTTCGGGGGGCCGCGAGCGACGCAGCCGGGTTCCCCGGAAGCGCCCCCTGACCGACCAGGAACGCGAAGAAGGAACGGACGGCCGAGATCTTCCTCGCCAGGGACGCGGGTTTCAGGGACGGGAACCTGTCGGAGAAGAACCTGCGCAGGTCATCGGTCGTCACCGTCTTCCACCCGCCGGTCGCCTTGCCGGGGCCCTTCCCCTTCCTCTCCTTCAGGTACGCTTCGAGATCGGAAACCTCGCGCACGTATGCACGCACGGTTTCCCTGGAAGCATTCCGCTCCGAGAGGAGGAACTGCGCGAATCGGCCGATTGCGTCGTTCGAATCCGTGGCCTCTCCCTTCCAAACCTTCAAAAAAGTAAAAGATTTATGTAACACACAAGGGGTTAAATTTAAAGAAACTTCTGCGGAATTCCGAGATCGCGGAAAGGGCGGCGGCGGCCTGCCTGGACTTGCGCTCCCGCTTCCTGCCGGGCGGGGGCTCCGGGAGCAGGCCGAAATTGGCGTTCATGGGCTGGCAACGGCCGGGGCGCGGCGAAGTTATATGGCGCAGGAGGGACCCGGTCATGGAGGCGTCGGGAAGCGGGAAGGGCGCTTTTCCCGCCGCCATCGATGCGACGTAACAGGCCGCCGTGAAACCTGATGCTATCGACTCCACGTAACCCTCCACCCCCGTGATCTGGCCCGCGAAGAAGAGGCCCGGACGCCTCCGGCACTCCAGCCACGGATGGAGATGGCGCCGCGCGTCCAGGAAGCTGTTCCTGTGGACGGAACCGTACCTCAGGAACCTCGCGCGGGAGAGCCCCGGTATCATGGAAAATACGCGCTCCTGTTCGGGATAGGCGAGCTTCGTCTGGAATCCGACAAGGTTGTACATCGTCCCCGCCGCATTCTCCTTGCGGAGCTGCACGACCGCGTGCGGTATCCTTCCCGTCCCGGGTTCCGGAAGGCCGACCGGGCGCATCGGCCCGAAAAGGAGCGTTTCCGGCCCCCTGCGGGCAAGCGTTTCCAACGGCATGCATGACTCGAAATACCTCTCATCCTCGAACTCCCGGGCGGGGACCACGCGGGCCGACAGCAGCGCGGACAGGAATGCCTCGTATTGCTCCCTGGTCATCGGGAGGTTCAGATAATCCCCCTCACCGGGCCTGCCGCCGTACCGGTCCGCCAGGAACGCGGCATCGCCGTCTATCGTGGAGGCGTCCACTATCGGCGAGATGGCGTCGTAGAAATAAAATCCCTCGTCCCCCAGAAGCGACCGGATCGACGAGGACAGCGCCTCCGAAGGAAGCGGACCGCACGCCACGAGGACAAGGCCCGATTCGGGAATCGACCGGACCTCCCTCTCCTCCACCCGGATGTTCGGCCTGGAGCGGACGGCTCCGGTCACCAGCTTCCCGAAGAGTTCGCGGTCCACGGCCAGGGCCTTTCCCGCGGGGACGCGGGCGCGGTCCGCGAGAAAAAGCAGATTCGATCCCAGCTCCCGCAGCTCCGCCTTCAGCAGGCCCTTGCCCGACTGCTCTTCCTCGGAACCCAGGGAGTTGCTGCACACGAGCTCCGCGAACCATCCCGTCGTGTGCGCGGGCGAAGAGGAGCCCGGGCGCATCTCCAGCAGATCGACGGAAACGCCCGCGGCGGAGAGGACCAGCGCGGCCTCCGAGCCCGCGAGCCCGGCTCCGACGACGGTGACGCTTGCGTCAGGAGGCGGAACCGCCGGCACGCGAGTTCGCCCTCCTCTCGGGGAGGAAAACGGAGAAGGTGCTTCCGTGCCCCGGCTGGGACCTTACTTCGATGAAACCGCGGTGGATCTGGACGATCCTCTGGGAAATGGCGAGCCCGAGCCCCGTCCCTCCCTCCTTGGTCGTGAAGAACGGATTGAAAATCTTCCCCGTGTTTGCGGGATCGATCCCCATGCCGGTGTCGCTCACCGTCGTCACCGCGTACCTCTCCCCGTGGCGCACCTGCGGAAACAGGTCGAACCGCACCTGACCGCCGGGCCGGGTGGCCTGCACTGCGTTGCGCATGAGGTTCCAGACGACCTGCTTGAGCTGCTCCGAGTCGCCGTCGACGAACAGGTTCCTGAGCGTAAGCTTCTCGACTTCCACGCCCTTCTCCCGGGCCTCTCCCGCGCGGACGGCATCGATGACCTCGCCCAGAAGGTCCGCCATGTTCACGGGCCCGACGTTGCGAAGGGAGGGCCCGGTGTAGGCGAGGAAGTCCGAAATGAGGCCGTTCAGCCGCGTGCTCTCGCGCTCTATGATGTCCAGAAGCGTCTTGTCGTCCTCCGCCAGGTCCGGGGACTCCCTCAGCATCTGCGATGAGCCCGCGATGGAGGCAAGCGGATTGCGTATCTCGTGGGCGAGCCCCGCCGCCAGCTCCCCCACGCCCGCAAGCCTGTCCGCGATGCGGACGCGCTCCTCCATAAGCTTCACGGGGGTCAGGTCCTGGAAGATGACGACCCTGCCGATCACTCTCCCTTCCGCGTCCTTCAAGGGAGATGCGGAAAAGCCCAGGAAGATTTCGGCGCCGTCAGAGCGGCGGAAGCATATCTCCGACCGGGGCAGGCGAAGCTCTCCCCTGGGGTCCAGCAGCTCGAGCCCTCCGAGGACCTCCTCCACGTGCCTCCCCGCCACGTCCTCCCTCCGCACTCCCAGTATGCTGCACGCGGTGTCGTTGATGAGGCTGACGCGTCCCAGCATGTCGGCGGTCAGGATCCCCGAAGGTATGTTGTCGACGACGTGCTTGTGGAACGACTCCAGCTTCTGGAGGTCGTCCTCGCGCGCCAGGACCCGCTGGCGGGTCTTCCTGATGTCTTCCCCGAGCAGTCCGGAGAGCACGCCGGTCATCAGGAAACCGATGGAGTTCGTAAGCGCGGGCCGGAGGAACTGGAACCAGGCGAGGCGGAATTCCTCGGCCCCGGGGGGCACGAGGACCCCGCGCATCTGCAGGTAAAGGAGCGTGACGTAGGAAACGGCGGAAAATACCGCCCAGATCATGGCCCCCTTGAGGAACAGCTCCAGGCTTCCCAGCAGGATGATGACGACGTACATGAACGCGAAGACGCTGTCGTACATTCCCGTGGCGAAGACGATTATGGAAACGAACGCCACGTCCACGATCGCCTGGATTATGCATATCGGCAGGGATAGGTCGCCGCTGCCCCAAAGCGCGAAGCGGAGGAGCAGCCACCCGTAGGAAAGCACGACGGCCGCGTAGAGGTACTTGAACCCGCCGGCGAGGAAGAGCTCCGGCTCCTGGAAATGGACCGATACTACCGACGCCAGCAGGGCGAACGTGATCCCGGTCCGGACCAGAAGGAGGTTTCGCCCGCCCGGGGCCTCCTCCCCGCGCCTGCCGGCGGAAACCGCCGACACCCTCTATCCGCCGACGACGCCTGCCAGCTTGAAGATCGGCAGGTACATCGCGATGACCAGGCCGCCGATCACCACGCCCAGGAAAACCATCAGCATCGGCTCGAGGAGGGCGGTCAAGGCGTCCACGGCCGCATCGACCTCCTCGTCATAGAAATCGGCTATCTTGTTGAGCATCGTGTCGAGCGCCCCCGTCGCCTCCCCGACTGCCACCATCTGGGTCACCATCACGGGGAACACCTTGGCTTCGGCGATCGGGTCCGCGATCGTCTTCCCTTCGCTTATGCTCATCCTGGCCTTGACGATGGCCTCCTCGATGACCTTGTTCCCCGCCGACTTGGCGACGATGTCCATGCTTTCCAGGATGGGCACGCCGCTGCTCACCATCGTGCCCAGCGTGCGCGAGAAACGGGCTACCGCGATTCTCTGGAGCAGGCTCCCGACTACCGGCAGCTTGAGGAGGAGGGCGTCTATGTTCCTGCGCCCGCTCTCCGTCGACCGGTACCAGCGCAACGCGAAGACCAGCCCCCCGATGGCGACCAGCACGAGCAGGAAATATTTCCTGGTGAAGGCGGAGAGCCCGAGGACGAACTGGGTGGGCGCGGGAAGGGCCTGCCCGAAGTCATCGAACATCTTCCCGAATATCGGGATGACGTACAGGAGCAGGACCACGGTGACGATGACGGCGACCGCGACGATGGTGGAAGGATAGACCATCGCGCCCTTGATCTTCTTGGCGAGCTTCATCGCCTTTTCGATGTGCGCGGCGAGGCGGGACAGGATCGTGTCCAGGATGCCTCCGACCTCGCCGGCGGCGACGAGGTTCACGAACAGCTCGTCGAACACCTTCGGGTGTTTCGACAGGGCGTCGGCGAACGTCGAGCCGCTCTCCACGTCCTCCTTCACCTTCATGATGACAGTCTTGAACGCCTGGTTCTCCTGCTGCATGCCGAGTATGTCCAGGCACTGGACCAGGGGAAGCCCGGCGTCGATCATGGTGGCGAACTGGCGCGTGAATATCGCCAGCTCCTT
>Ga0214473_10002270_pt1 | contig 23756 bp, 23 predicted proteins | sample RVTome_7_FD_203509 | JGI IMG/M metagenome (GOLD analysis project Ga0214473, IMG submission 203509) | Soil microbial communities from uranium-contaminated site in the Upper Colorado River Basin, Wyoming, United States - RVT98D197 | ecosystem: Environmental > Terrestrial > Soil > Contaminated >... | reverse complement strand
GTTGCCTTTTGCCTTTTCGGTCCACCGAAAAGGCAAAAGGCAACACCGTCCCCGCCTAGACGTTGATTCCCCGTCCCTCGGCGAGGAGCGCCGATTCCAGGAGCGCCTCCGAGAGGGTCGGATGCGCGTGACAGGTGGCGGCCACCTCGGCGGTGGTCGCCTCCAGGGTCATCGCCAGGCCGATCTCGGCGATCAGCTCGGTCGCCCCCATGCCGACGACGTGGGCGCCGATGATCTCACCCCCCTCCGGCTCCGAGAGAAGCTTCACGAAGCCCGCCGTGTGGGCCGAGGCGACGGCCTTGCCCGACGCGGTGAAGGGGAATCTCCCGATCCGGAGCTGGTCGCCGTGCTCGCTGCGGGCCTCCTCCTCGGTGAGTCCGATCCAGGCGATCTGCGGCTGCGAGTAGATGCAGAAGGGAATCCTGCGGTGGTCCAGGGCGGGCCGCTCGATCCCGGCGAGGTGCTCCACCGCTGCAATTCCCTCTTCCGACGCCTTGTGCGCCAGGAGCGGGCCGCCGACCAGATCTCCGATGGCCGAGACCGTGGGTGCGGAGGTCCGCAGCTGTTGGTCCACCACCACGAATCCGCCCTCATCGACGGCGATCCCCGCCTGCTCGAGGCCGAGATCTTCGGAGAGGGGACGCCGCCCGATCGCCGCGAGCAGCTGGTCGGCCTCGATCGGCTCCGAGGCGCCGTCCCTGCCGACGCTCACTCGAACGCCCCCGCCCGCCCTCTCCACGGCCTCGAAGCAGGTTCCGAGGCGAACCTCGATCCCCTTGCGCCGAAACTCGCGCTCGAGCACGGCGGCGACCTCCCGATCGGCACCGGGCAGCATCTGGTCGGCCATCTCCACGACCGTCACCTTCGAGCCGTACATGGCGTAGATGTAGGCGAACTCGACGCCGACGGCCCCCGCGCCCACCACCACCAGTCGGTCGGGAATCCTCCTCGACTCCAGGGCCTGTCGCGAGGTGAGCACGCGCTCCCCATCCACCTCGACACCGGGCGGAACCCACTCCCTCGAGCCGGTGGCGAGCAGGATGTGGGATGCTTCCAGGATCCGCTCGTCCGCACCGGAGACCCGGACACTGGTCGCGCCCGCGAGCCGTCCCCTGCCCTGCACGAGCTCGATCCGGTTCTTCTTGAAGAGAGCCTGGACACCCTTGCAGAGCCGATCCGCGCTCTTGCGGCTGTGATCGATGGCCTTTCCATAGTCGAGATGGACGCCGGCGGCGACGACGCCGAAGGTCTCGCCGTGCCTCTTCAGATTCTCGACCAGCTCCGCCCCGCAGAGCAGCGCCTTGGAGGGGATGCACCCCCAGTTCAGGCAGACGCCGCCGGGGCGATCCTCCTCGATGACCGCGACCCTTCGACCCAGCTGGGCGGCGCGAATCGCCGCCACGTAGCCGCCGGGGCCGGCGCCGATCACCGCGAGATCGAATCCGCCCGTGGAGCTCACCCAGCCCTCCGCGGGGTCGGGCTCCTAGGCAACCGGCTTCTCGACCACCTGCAAGGGAAGGTCTTCGGTTTCCTGATGGCGCCCGCGGGCGGTCACCTTCTCCGCCTGGATCCGGGCTTGAAGCTTGATCAAGCCGTCGAGCACGGCCTCCGGCCGCGGCGGACAGCCGGGGACGTAGATGTCCACCGGAATCAGGGTATCGATCCCCTGCACCGTGGCGTAGTTGTTGTAGGGCCCGCCCGAGCAGGTGCACGCCCCGAAGGCCATCACCCACTTGGGCTCGGCCATCTGGTCGTAGACCTTCTTCAGGATCGGAGCCTGGCGGTGGTTGATGGTGCCGACCACCATCAGCAGATCGGCCTGGCGGGGGGAGAAACGAGGCAGGGCGCAGCCAAAGCGGTCGAGGTCGTAGCGGGGACCGCCCGCGGACATGAACTCCATGCCGCAGCAGGCGGTCACGAATGGATACAGGAACATCGAGTACTTGCGGCCCCAGTTGACGACCGCATCGACCTTCGTCGTTACGAAGGAATCGCTCCCCTGCCGCAGAATCTCCACCATCTCTCTGGCGCGCTCGGTGGGCGACTTCGCTCCCGCTTCCTTCATCGCTCCCTTCCTCCCCTGCAGAGGCGATGATAGCGGCTCTGGTATGCTTCGCCCGGTGACGCGCGTTCTCCTCGCCTGGGGGGTCCACTTCATCACGGCCAGCGGCGCCGTGCTCGGAGTCCTCGCCCTGCTCGCGGTGGTCGAGGGGGACTTCGCTCGCGCAGCCCTCCTGGTCCTCGCCGCCCTCGCCATCGACTGTGTCGACGGCACCCTGGCCCGGGCGTCCCGGGCCGCCGAGGTGCTTCCGGGCTTCGATGGAGGGCGCCTCGACGACCTCGTCGACTACCTGAACTACGTGATCGTGCCCGCCGTCTTCATGGTCGCGAGCGGCGCGCTTCCGGGCTGGGGCTTCGCGGCCCTGCCCGTGCTGGCGAGCGCCTACGGCTTCTCCCAGAGAGAGGCGAAGACCGACGACCATTTCTTCCTGGGGTTTCCCTCGTACTGGAACGTGGTCGCGATCTACCTGTGGCAGCTCGAGCTCTCGCCGGCCCTTTCTGCGGCTCTCGTGACGGGCCTGGCCGTGGCCGTCTTCGTCCCCCTCAAGTACGTGTATCCGAGCCGCATGCGCGGGCTTCGCCGCACCACCAATGCGGGCGCGGCGCTCTGGCTCCTCGCCGTCTCCGCGGCGATCCTCTGGCCCCGCTCGCTCGAGCCGATCCGGCTGATGGAGATCTCCCTTCTCTACCCGGCCTACTACATCGCGATCTCGCTCTGGCTGGGCGGATGGCACCGGAAGGTCGCGCGAAGGCAGCCGTGAGCCGGGTGCGCGGAGCGAGCCCTCCCCGCTCGATTATGCTCTCCTCCATGTCGGTCGATCGGCGACGCACGGGCGTGCTCCTGATCCAGCTCGGCACTCCCGAGTCCCCTTCCGTGGGGGACGTCCGGCGCTACCTGCGGGAGTTCCTCGGAGACCGGCGAGTCCTCGACCTGCCGCGCCTTCCACACTGGCTGCTGCTCCACGGGGTGATCCTCCCGCTCCGGCCCCGCAGATCGGCAGCGGCCTACGCTTCGATCTGGACCGAGCGCGGCTCGCCCCTCCTCCTCCACAGCCGCGCGCTCGCGGAAGCGGTGGCCGAGGAGCTCGGCGACGGCTTCGCCGTCGAGCTCGGCATGCGCTACGGCGCGCCCTCGCTTCGAGAGGCGCTCGGGCGGCTCGCGCAGGCGGAGGTGGACCGGGTGATCGCGCTGCCGCTCTTCCCTCAGCACGCGGAATCCTCGACGGGCTCTGCGCTCGCCCGCTTCCTCGAGCTGGCCGGCGGGACGTGGCAGCCGTCGAAGCTCTCGACCATCGGCGCCTTCTTCGACCACCCGGGCTTGATCGCCTCGATCGCCGCGCTGGCCCAGGGTCCGCTTCGCGAGTTCCGGCCCGATCACGTCCTCTTCAGCTACCACGGGTTGCCCGAGCGCCAGGTGCGCAAGGGCGACGCGTCGGGCTCCCACTGCCTCGAGAGCGACGCCTGCTGCTCGGCGATCGGAGCCGCCAACCGGCACTGCTACCGGGCGCAGTGCTTCGCGACGACCCGGGCGCTGGCGGCCGCCCTGGGGCTCGGGAGCGAGCGCCATTCGATCTCCTTCCAATCGCGACTCGGTCGGACCCCCTGGATCCGGCCCTACACCGACCAGGTGCTGGCGGAGCTCGCCAGCCGGGGGATCCGGCGGCTCGCGGTGCTGTGTCCCTCCTTCGTCGCCGACTGCCTGGAGACGCTGGAGGAGATCGGAATCCGCGCAAGGGAGCAGTGGACGAACGCCGGCGGCGAGGGTTTCCTCCTCCTCCCTTCCCTCAACTCCGAGGCGCGCTGGGTGAAGGCGGTGGCCGACCTGGTTCGCGAGCACGCTTGGTAGCGGTCAGAGCCGGGCGATCTCGCCCGCCGCCCGCACGCCCGACGCGAGCGTGTCCGCCACGCTGACGCCCTCCAGGTAGGCGCCCGCCAGAGCGAGCCCGGGACGGCGCGCCAGGCGCGCTCGGAGATCGCGAACCAGATGCGCGTGGTGAGGGCCGGGCTGGGGCACCGCCCTCGGCCACCTCGTGATCGCCAGGGCTCTCGGCGCAGCGCGGAGACCGAGGGCTCGATCCAGGCCGCGATGGATCCGCTCGAGGATCTCGTCGTCCGCCGCGTCCACGACAGCCGGCCAGCGCGCGCCTCCGATCATGCCGGTGACCAGCTCGAGCCCCTCGGGCGCTCGACGCGGGAACATCTGGCTCATGAAGAGCGCGCCCAGCAGGTCGAGCCCTGCCACCCGGGGCACCAGGAAGCCGAAGCCCTGGATGGGATGGCGCGCGGCGCTGGGATCGATGGAGAGGGGGACCGAGGCGACTGGCGCGTACTCGATGGCGTCGAGGGCCGAGGCGGCCTCTGCATCGATGTCGCGCAGCAGGACGGCCGCAGATGCCGCATCCGTCGCCAGCACCAGGGCATGAGTGCGGATCTCGCGCGCGGCGCCCCCGCTCTCGACGCCGAGGGTCCAGCTCCCAGCCTCGTGGCGAATCGCGGTGACGCGAGTCCCGAGCTGGAGGGCGTCCCCGAGCTCTCTCGCCATGTGGGCCGCCAGGCCTCCCAGCCCATCCGGCGACGAGTATGTGCCTCGGAGCCCGCGCTCTCCCCGCGGGCGAAGCATCCGTCCCAGCGCTCCTCGGACGATCGACCCGCTCTCGCGCTCCATCTCGACGAGGGAGGGAAAGACCGCCTCGGCCCCGAGCCGGCGCTCGTCTCCGGCGTAGACCCCGATCAGGAAGGGGCCGACCAGCCGCTCCACCACCTCCGGGCCGAGACGCCGGCCGATGAACTCGGCGACGCTCTCCCCGCCGCCATCGCCTCGGCCCACGAAGGGCTCGGCCAGCAGCCGGAGCTTGCCGCTTGCCGTCAGCAGAGGCGAGGCGGCAAAGGCCAGTGGATTCATCGGCACCGCAGTCAGCTGGCCCTCGTGAAGGAGATAGCGATTCCGGGCGGCCGGCCTCGCCGGCTGCAGGGCGGCCTCGAGACCGTGCCGCTGGAGCAAGGAGAGCGCGGGGCCCTTCACCATCATGGTGTTGGGCCCGCGTTCGAAGAGGAAGCCGTTGCTGCGGTCGCTGCGCATCACGCCGCCTGGGCGATCGCCCGGATCGAGCAGCAGCGTCTCGCACCCCCGCCTGCGCAGCTCGAGCGCGGCGGCGAGCCCGGCGGCTCCCGCCCCGACCACGACCGCCTGCAGGTCCGCACCGCTCATCCCGGCCCTCTTAGACCGCCTTGCTGAAGATTCGCATCCCCGAGCGCTCCTGCTCGGGGAGATAGGCATCGAAGGCCATCGCCACGTTCCTCACCAGGAGGCGCCCCAGGGGAGTCAAGAAGAAGCTCCCGTCTCCCTCGAGGACTACGAGACCGTCGGCCACGGCGGGCTCGAGCTGCTCGAGCGCCTTCCGATAGCGCTCCGCGAGCTCGCCCCCGAAGGCCTCGCGGTAGTCGCAGGCGCGGACCTCGCTGAGACAGATCAGGCGCTGGATGATCCAGCGCCGCTCGATGTCGTCTCGGGAGAGGAAGTGGCCGCGCATCGTCGCCACGCCCCGCTCGCGGAGCGCCCGGCGCCAGGCCTCGAGCTCCCGATGCGACTGGGCGTAGCTTCCGCGAAGCTCGCTGATAGCACTCGCGCCGAAGCCGAGCAGGTCGACGCCGGCCTGGGTGGTGTGGCCCATGAAGTTGCGGCGCAGGGTGCGCTCGCGCAGCGCCACGGAGAGCTCGTCGTCGGGCAGGGCGAAGTGGTCGAGTCCGATGAAGAGGTAGCCCTCCTCGAGGAAGCGCCGGATGGCCAACAGCATGATGCGAAGCTTGGTCTTCGGGTCGGGGAGATCCTTGCGCTCGAAGCCCCGCTGCTGCTTCGCCACCCAGGTGACGTGGGCGTAGGAGTAGAGGGCGATGCGATCGGGCCGGATCGCGAGGACCTGGTCGAGCGTGGGCCCGAAGGTCTCCTCGCGCTGGTAGGGAAGGCCGTAGATCAGGTCGAGGTTCACGCTCAGGAAGCCCAGCCGGCGCGCCTTCTCCACCAGCAGCGCCGTCATCTCGGCGGGCTGGATCCGGTGCACCGCCTCCTGGACGCGGGGATCGAAGTCCTGGACCCCCATCGAGATGCGATTGAAGCCGCACTCGCGGAGCGCCGCCAGATGCTCCTCGCTGGTGACGCGCGGATCGACCTCGATGGAGATCTCCGCATCGGGCCGCATGGGGAAGGCGTCGGTCACGATCCCGTAGAGGCGCTTCACCTGCGCGGGGGTCAGGTGGGTCGGCGTTCCGCCTCCCCAGTGCTGCTGAGTCGCCGTGCGCGGCACGCGGATCGCCCGCCTCACCGTCTCGACCTCGCGGGCGATGCCTTCGAGATAGCGCTCGGGAATCTCCGGGTCGTTGGTGATGAACCGGTTGCAGGCGCAGAAGTGACACAGGCTGCTGCAGAAGGGAACGTGCACGTAGATCGAGAGGCCGTCCCGCGGATCCACATCGGTCCTGCCGAGCTCGGCCAGGAGCTGAGCGGGCCCGTAGTCCTCCTTCCAGACCGGTGCGGTGGGGTAGCTGGTATAGCGCGGCGCCGGGCGGTCGTAGCGCGGGAGGATCGCCTCGGCGTGCTCGAGATCGAGCGCGAAGACCGCGTCGCTCACCCGCCCTTCCCTCCCAGGGACTGCGCCGCCGCGACGAAGGCTCGCACCCCTGCCACCGGAGTCTCGGGAAGGCAGCCGTGGCCGAGGTTCAGGACGTGGCCACGGGCGGGCTTCGCCGCCTCCGCGATCTCGCGGACCCGCTCGGCGATCCTCTCCGGCGGCAGGGCCAGCTCGGCGGGATCCAGATTCCCCTGGATGCTGGCGCGCGAGCCCGCCAGGCGGGCCGCCTCCCCGATCTTCACCGCGGAGCCCACCGAGATCACGTCGCACTCGGAATCGAGCATCGCCTCGACCAGATGGGGCGCATCGTTAATGTAGAGGATGAGGGGAGCGGAAGCCCGGTCCAGGCTCGCGGCGATGGCGCGGTTCGCGGGAAGCGCGAGGCGCCGGTACTCCTCCTCGCTGAGCGTCCCGGCCCAGGTGTCGAAGAGCTGGACCACCTGGGCGCCGGCATCGATCTGGGCATTCAGATAGGTGATCGTCATCCCTGCCAGCCGGTCGAGAAGCGAGCGAAGCACGTCGGCATCCCGCTCGAGCAGGCGCCGGAGCGCCGCGAACTTCCGGCTGGGATCGCCCCTTCCCTCCACCAGGTAGGTCGCCAGGGTGAAGGGCGCTCCGGCAAAGCCGATCAGCGGGATCCGCGCCTCGGCGAGCTCGCTGCGAAGGCGGCGCAGGATGGCGGCGACGAACGGCACCGCCGCGCCGGGATCCAGCTCCCGGAGCCTCTCCACCTGTGCGGCGCTGCGGATCGGATCGGCGATCACCGGGCCCGGCGCGAACCGGAGCTCCACGCCCATCCCGATCAGGGGAATCACGATGTCGCTGAAGAAGATCACCGCCTCGGTGCCCACCGCGCGCAGGGGCTGGAGCGAGGCCTCCACCGCCTTCTCCACGTCCCGGCACATGTCCAGAAACGAGATGCCCTCGCGCAGCTTCCGGTACTCGGGCAGGTAGCGACCGGCCTGGCGCATCAGCCAGGCGGGGGGTCGGTCGACGGGCTCCCCGCGACAGGCGCGGAGCATGCGCTCGGTCGGGTTCACCGCGATCCTCCCGGAACGCGCACCGGATCAGTACCCGGATAGCCGCGCCCAGCGATCGCGGTGCCAGGCCGCGTCGCCGAAGGTCATCTCCGCCGCCCGCGCGCGCTTCATGTAGAAGCCGATGTCGTACTCGTCGGTCATCCCCACGCCGCCGAACATCTGCACCGCCTCGTTGGTGATCAGGATGAACGCGTCGGAGCAGCGCGCCTTGGCGAGAGAGATCAGCTTCGCGGCGTCCTCGCTCCCCTCGTCCACCGCGCGCGCCGCGGCCATCACCGCCGAGCGGCAGAGCTCGACCTCGATGAACATGTCGGCAGCCCGGTGCTTCAGCGCCTGGAAGCTGCCGATCGGGACGTCGAACTGAACGCGGGTCTTGAGATGCGCCAGGGCCTGGTCGAAGGCCTCGGACATCGCTCCCAGCATCTCCGCGCAGAGTCCCACCGTGGCCAGATCGACCACCCGTTCGAGAAGGCCGCCGCCCTCACCGATGCTTCCCACCAGATCGGATCTCGCCGCCGGGACGCGGTCCAGCCTGAGGTTGGCGGCGCCCCGGCCGTCGACGCGGCGCAGGCGGGCGATCGCCATGCCCGGGGCGCCCTTCGGCAGCAGGAAGAGGCTGATCCCGCCCGAGCTGCTCGCCGACACCATGATCGCATCGGCCACCTGCGCGTCGAGCACCTGGATCTTCTCCCCGGAGAGAAGGAAGCCGTCGCCATCCGGCTCGGCGCGGGTCTCGACGCAGGCGAGATCGTAACGGCTGCCCCGCTCCTGGTAGGCGAGGGCCAGGATCTTCTCCCCTGTGATCAGGCCGGGAAGCCAGCTCTTCTTCTGGCTCTCGCTCCCCCCGAGCCGGAGCGCCTGGCCCGCGAGAAGGACCGTGGAGAGAAAGGGCTCCGGCGCGAGGCGGCGCCCGAGCGCCTCGAGCACGGTCGCGAGCTCCGCCATGCCGAGGCCCGCGCCGCCGAGCTCCTCGGGGAAGAGGATCCCCGCCCAGCCGAGACCCGCCATCTCCTTCCAGAGCTCGCGAGAGAAGCCGATCGGATCGGCGCGGTCCCGGAGCTCGCGCACCCGGGAGACCGGTGATCTCTCGCTCGCGAAGTCCTCCGCGGTCCTGGCGATGAACTCCTGGTCTTCGGTCAGAACGAGCTGCACTTCGCCTCTCCTCCGGCTCCGGGAACCCGATCTCAGTCGGGAAGACCGAGCACTCGCTTGGCGATGATGTTGCGCTGGATCTCGGAGGTGCCGCCCTCGATCGCGTTGCCCCTCGAGCGCAGCCAGTCCCGAGTCAGAGCGAGCTCGTCTTCTTCGAATCCCTCCCCCTCCCATCCCAGCGCCTGGAATCCCGCCATCCTCACCAGGAGCTCGTGGCGGCGCATGTTGAGCTCGGTGCCGTAGACCTTGAAGAGGGAGCTCTCGGGACCGGGCTTGTGCCCCGCCTTGGCTCCGTCCCGGGCCCGCTGCACGGTGAGCGCAAAGGCGCGGGCGTCGAGCTCGACTCTGGCGATCTGGTCGCGGAAGAGCGGGTCGGAGAGCTTGCCACCGACGGAGGGAAGGTAGCGCCGCGCGTGCTCGGCCAGCGTCCTGCGCATGCCCCTGTCGCTCCCGCCGAAGGCGTCGGCGATCATGTTTCGCTCGTGCCCGAGGAGCGCCTTGGCGACGGTCCACCCGCCGTTGATCTTCCCCAGCACGTTGGCCTTGGGAACCCGCACCTTCTCGAAGTAGGTCTCGCAGAAGGGCGAAGCGCCGCTGATCAGCTGGATCGGACGCACCGTCACCCCGGGGCTCTCCATGTCGATCAGGAGGAAGGTGATGCCCGCCTGCTTCTTCGCCTTCGGATCGGTGCGGACCAGGGCGAAGATCCAGTCGGACAGATCGGCGTAGGAGGTCCATACCTTGGTCCCGGTGACGAGGAAGTGGTCCCCATCGTCCTCGGCCTTGCACTGGAGCGCGGCGAGATCGGACCCCGCGTCCGGCTCCGAGTAGCCCTGGCACCAGCGGATCTCGCCGCGACAGATCCGCGGCAGATGCTCCCGCTTCTGCTCCTCGGTGCCGAACTGGATCAGGGTCGGTCCGATCATGGTGAGCCCGAAGCCGACGAGCGGCGCCGGAAGCCTGAGGTAGCGCATCTCCCCCGCCAGGATCTTGGCCTGCTCCGGCGAGAGCCCGCCCCCGCCGTACTCGGCGGGCCAGCCCGGCGCCGTCCAGCCCTTCTCCGCCATGATCTCGAGCCAGCGCTTGCGGTCCGGGTTGGCGTACACCGCCTTCTTGCCGCCCCAGACCCCCTCCAGAGCGTCGCCGCGGGCTCCAAACAGCGACTTCGGGGCGCTCTTCTCCAGCCACGAGCGGGTATCGGATCGGAATCTCTCGAGATCTGCCATCGCGGAATTCCTCTGCGGAGAGAGTGCGAGGAGGAAATTGTAGCCCCTCGGGATGGGACCGCCCGCAGCCTCGAGCCCATCGCTGCTACTCTTCATGGTGATGCGCGTCCTGCTCGCCAGCCCGCGCGGCTTCTGTGCCGGCGTGGACCGGGCCATCGAGATCGTCGAGCTCGCGCTTCGGCGATTCGGAGCGCCCGTCTACGTGCGTCACGAGATCGTTCACAACCAGCACGTGGTCGCGGGGCTGCGCGAGAAGGGGGCGGTCTTCATCGAGGATCCCACCGATGCGCCTCCGGGATCGCTCTTGATCTTCAGCGCCCACGGCGTCTCCCCCGCGGTGCGGGAGGCCGCCGAGCGCCATGGTCTCCGCTGCATCGACGCCACCTGCCCGCTGGTCACCAAGGTCCACCTGGAGGCCCGGCGCTTCTCCCGCGAAGCCGGCGAGATCGTCCTGATCGGGCACGCTGGCCACGTGGAGGTCGAGGGGACCATGGGACACGCGCCCGGGCGAATCCGCCTGGTGGAGTCGATCGAGGACGCGGAGCGGCTCGAGGTAAGGGATCCCTCCCGGCTGGCGGTCCTGACCCAGACGACGCTCTCGCAGGACGACACCCGCGAGATCATCGACGCCCTTCGCAGGCGCTTCCCCGCCATCCGGCTGCCGCGCAGGGACGACATCTGCTACGCGACGCAGAACCGGCAGAACGCGGTCAAGGCGATCGCCCGGGAGGCGGATCTGGTGCTGGTGGTCGGGTCGCCCGAATCCTCGAACAGCAACCGCCTGGTGGAAGCCGCCGACCGGGAGGGAGTGGCCTCCTACCTGGTGGAAACGGCGGACGACATCCGCCCCGAGTGGCTCGACGGCGTCGAGTGCGTCGGCGTGACCGCGGCAGCCTCGGCGCCGGAGATCCTGGTGGAGGAGGTCGTGGAGCGGCTGCGCAGCCTCTCCGGCGACGCGGACTCGGTCGCGATCGACACGCTGCCCACCGTCGACGAGGGCGTCGTCTTCCAGCTTCCCTCGGTGCTGCGGGGAGCCGGCTGAGGCCCGCGCTCGGTCGCGTGACCCGCGTGCAGCGGGGCTTGTGGAGAGGCTCGCGGAGGACCCGGCGGACTGCATCTCGGGCTACTGTCTCGGTATGCTGGACGACCGCGACCGCCGCTACCTGAGGCGGCTTCGTTGGCGGGGTCGCGCCGCGATCGGGGTGGGACTCCTGCTCACGCTGGCCGGGGGATGCTACGCGCTCTGGGGAGCCGCGCAGTTCCGGTCGAACCTCGCGAGCGAGGTCGATCGAGAGCGCTGGGTGGCGGCATGGGATCCCCCCACGAGGCTGGCACTCCTCTTCGCTCCCTACCATGAGCGCCTCGAGGAGGCGGAGCCCGAGACCGAATCCGAGCGCCTGCTTCTCGAGGAGCTCGACGAGCAGACCGCGCTCGCCGCAGGGCTTCTGGTGCTCCTGATCCGCTTCCTCTTCGCGAGCCTCGTCCTCACGGTGGGGCTGATCCTGCTGGCGAGCGCAGGGCCGAACCGGCGCCTGCTCTCGATTCTCGACTCGCTCGTCGAGCGTCAGCAGGCCTCGGATCGGGCGGGAGATCACCCAGCCTGATCGATCTCCGCTCGGCTCCGCCTCGCTGCGCGCGCCGCTCGCCTCCAGCTCACCGCGCTTGCGGCTCGAAGGCGAAGACCAACCCGTTCGCGCCGCGGTCGATCCTCACCCGGCCCCCCTTCAGGAGCGCGCCGAAGAGGATCTCGTGGGAGATCCGGTCGCTCACCCTGGTCTGGATGACGCGGGTCAGGGGGCGGGCACCGAAGTCCAGATCGAAGCCCTCCTCGGCCAGCCACTCTCGGGCAGCGTCGGTCAGGGTCAGGGCGACCTTCTTCTCCCGGAGCTGGTTCTCGACCTCCTTCACGAACTTGTCGACGACCCGTCCCATCACCTCCGGTGTCAGCGCATCGAAGTCGACGATCTCGTCCAGACGGTTGCGGAACTCAGGGCTGAACAGGCGTTCGACGACCTTGCGGCCGTCGCCCTTGGGACCGCCCGCGAAGCCGATCGCCCGCTCCGCCCTCTCGCGGGTCCCGGCGTTGGAGGTCATGATCAGGATCACGTGCCGGAAATCGGCCTCCCTCCCGTGGTTGTCGGTCAGCGTCGCGTGATCCATCACCTGCAGCAGGATGTCGAAGAGGTCGCGGTGGGCCTTCTCGATCTCGTCGAGCAGCAGCACGGTGTGGGGCTGCTTGCGCACCCGCTCCACCAGCTGCCCCCCCTCGTCGTAGCCGACGTATCCGGGAGGGGCGCCGATCAAGCGCGCGACCGCGTGCTTCTCCATGTACTCGCTCATGTCGAAGCGGAGGAAGGGAACGCCCAGCGAGGCGGCGAGCTGCTTGGCCAGCTCGGTCTTGCCGACTCCCGTGGGCCCGATGAAGAGGAAGGAGCCGGTCGGCCGGTTGGCGCCGCCGAGACCGGCACGCGAGCGCCGCACCGCGCGCACCACCGTCGCCACCGCGCCGTCCTGCCCGAAGACGACGGAGCGCAGATCGTCCTCCAGGTGCTCGAGGCGGATGCGCTCGGAGACGCTGGCGCGAGCCAGGGGCGCCCCGGTCATGCGGGCGATCAAGGCCTCCACGTCGCGCACGCCGACGGTCTGGCGCTTCGCCCCGCGGCGCAGGCGGACGGCCGCTCCCGCCTCGTCCATCACGTCGATGGCCTTGTCCGGCAGGAAGCGATCGATCAGGTGCCGGGCCGATAGATCCACCGCGGCGCGGAGCGCCGCGTGCGTGTAGCGCACCCCGTGGTGCGCTTCGTACTTGGGCGCCAGCCCCTCGAGGATCTTCACCGACTCCTCCACCGAGGGCTCGGGGACGTCGACGCGCTGGAAGCGGCGGGCGAGGGCGCGATCCCGCTCGAAGTGGCGGTACTCCTGGTAGGTGGTGGACCCCATGCAGCGGAGCTCGCCCGACTGGAGCAGGGGCTTCAGCATGCTGGAGGCATCGACGGTGGTTCCCTGGGCGGAGCCGGCTCCGAGGATGGTGTGGATCTCGTCGATGAACAGGATCGGGTGCGGCCGCTTCAGGATGGCGGCCACCAGCGCCTTGAAGCGCGCCTCGAAGTCACCCCGGTACTTGGTGCCGGCGAGGAGCGCACCGAGGTCGAGGGCGTAGATCTCCGCCTCCCGAAGCTCATCGGGAACGGCGCGGTCGAAGATCCGCTGGGCGAGGCCCTCGGCGATCGCGGTCTTTCCGACCCCGGTCTCGCCGACGAAGATCGGGTTGTTCTTGCGGCGCCGCGCCAGGATGTGGATGGCGCGATCGATCTCGCGATCCCGGCCGATCAGGGGATCGAGAGCACCCGCCGAGGCCCGCTCGGTGAGATTGACGGCGAAGGCGCGGAGGGGATCGGAGACCGGCTCGCCGTCGGCCGGCAGGGCCCCGCCCTCGCGCGTCGCCCCAGCTCCCGCGGCCTCCTCGTCGCCCCCAGGTGGCAGCTTCGAGATCCCGTGGGAGATATAGTGGAGGACGTCGATACGCGAGACCTCCTGGCTGCGCAGGAGCGAGGCGGCGTGGGAGTCGGGCTCCTGGAAGATGGCGGCCAGCAGGTCCCCGGCCTCCACCTCCTCCTTCTCGGCGCTCGCGGCGTGCTGCAGGGCGCCCTGGATGACCCGGTGGAAGCCCAGGGTCTGGGTGGTCTCGGCATGCTCGGCATCGGCGGGATGCTTGTCGAGATCCTCCTTGAAGAATCGGTCGAGCGCGGCCTTGAGCTTGGGAACGTCGGCGCCGCAGTGGCGGAGGATTCGCGCCCCGTCGTCGTCGTGAACCAGCGCGTAGAGGAGGTGCTCGACGGTCAGGTAGGCGTGCCGCCGCGCCATCGCCTCGCGGACCGCCGACTGGATGGTGAGCTGCAGCTCGCGATTGATGCGGGTCACGCCTCCTCCGCACCGGCGCGCAACGGGTACCCGCGCTCCTCCGCCAGGCGATGCACCGCGACCACCTTGGTCTCCGCGACCTCGAGGACGTAGACGCCCGCCACCCCCGATCCAGACCGGTGGATCCGCAGCATCAGCTGATTCGACTCCGCCGGGCCCTTGCCGAACACCGACTCCAGGAGCCAGACCACGAATTCCATGGGCGTGTAGTCGTCGTTGTAGAGGACCACCCGGAATCGCGGCGGCCGCGCCACGCGGACGCGCGTCTTCTCGGCGACACCGCTTTCGCGCTGCGTCCAGGAATCCCCGCCGCCCCCACCGGGCGGATCCGACCCGCCGGGAGATTGACTCAGGAATGGCTCCGAGCGCCGAGCTCGGACCAGACTCTTCGCCATGCGCAGAGCATAGCTCACCCGCCTCGGGCGCTGGCTACACTCGAGGAGCGATGGCCGAGATCGGGATGCTCGAGGGCGTGCGCGAGACTCCTCGCGGGGAGTGGGACGCTCTCGTCGCGGACGAGTCGCCGTTTCTCGAGTGGGGCTGGCTCGCCGCCCTCGAGGAGAGCGGTGCGGTGAGCCCGGAGACCGGATGGACTCCGCTCCCGCTGGTGGCCCGGGAGAGGGGAAAGCTGGTGGCGGCGTCTCCCCTCTATCTGAAGCAGCACTCCGAGGGCGAGTTCGTCTTCGACTGGAGCTGGGCCGACGCCGCCCGGCGGGCCGGGATCGACTACTACCCCAAGCTGCTGGTCGGCGTTCCCTTCACGCCGGTGACGGGGGCGCGGTTCCTGACGGCGAAGGGCGCCGATCGCGACCACTGGGTGAGAAGGCTCGCCCGGACGGCGCGCGAGATCTGCTCGAGCAACGCCCTCTCCGGAGTTCACGTCAACTTCTGCCGGGACGACGAGCGCGCTCCCCTCGAGAGCGCCGGATTCATGCCGCGGCTGGGCTTTCAGTACCACTGGAGGAACGAGGGCTTCCGGAGCTTCGACGACTACCTGTCGAGCCTGCGCAGCAAGCGCCGCAACCAGGTGCGGCGCGAGAGGCGCGAGATGGAGAGCCAGGGGATCTCGATCGAGCGCCACGTGGGAGCGGCGATTCCCGACGATCTCGTCGCGCGGATGTTCGAGATCTACCAGACCACCATCGAGAAGAACCCCTGGGGGCGACTCTACCTGAACCGGCGCTTCTTCGATCTGATCGGGGAGCACTTCCGCGACCGACTCTGCCTGATCGTCGCGCGGCAGCGCGGAGAGATCGTCGCCGGCACGCTGAACGTGCAGAAGAGGGATTCCCTCTACGGGCGCTACTGGGGCGCGTTCCGGGAGCTGCGCCACCTGCACTTCAACATCTGCTACTACGCGGGCGTCGAGCACTGCATCGAAGCGGGACTCGAGCGCTTCGAGCCCGGGGCCGGCGGCGACTACAAGCAGATGCGCGGCTTCGATGCCGCTCCCACCTGGAGCTTCCACTACCTGGCCGATCCCCGCCTCTCCGCCGCCGTCGAGCGCTTCCTCGACCTCGAGCGAGCCGAAGCGCGACACGCCATCGACTGGTACACCGACCACACCGCGAGGAAACGGGGGCAGGGCTAGCAAGCATGGCTCGGCCTCGCCGAGCCATGCGCGCAGCGAGCCGGCAAGCACCCGAGATGCGCGCAGCGAGGCGAAGCCGAGCGGAGTCGATCGGGCTGGGCGAGCGAAGCTCAACCCGCTAGGCGCGCAGCGAAGGCACGAGCTCGCCCGGATCCACCTCGGGGATCCAGACCTGGAGTCCATACTCGAGACCGAGCCAGACGGCTGTCCCACAGCGGAAGACGCGCTTCTTGGGCGGGTCGCCGTAGAGGGCCACCAGCACCTCGTCGAGCTCGTAGGCGTCGTCGTCCGCACGCCTTCGGCCGGCGTGCTTGCGCAGGTAGAGGCGGTCGATCTTCTCGAATTCGATGTAGAAGAGCGCCGGGTCGTTCCAGTCGCTCCTCGCCCGGCGAGGGGTCTTCGCGCCGGCCACGGCATCGGTCTCCCAGACCTCCCCGAGCGCGTACTTCACCCGCGATCGACGCTCGAAATCGTCGAACCACCTGACGTCGAGCGGGAACTCCCGTCCTCCCCCGGTTCCCGTCACCCCCAGGTAGATGGGATCGTCGGTGCCCGAATGCTTCCCCAGCCCCGTGTTCAGCTGGACCACCATCCCGCGCAGATAGCTCACGGCGACCTCCGACTCACCAGGCTCGATTATACGCGATGGGCGGGCGGATCCTCTTCATTCTCGGGTTCTCGGGGCCCCTGGGCTCGAGAGCGCAGGGAAGTCCCCGCGGATGCGAGGGAGGGGGGAACCGGATAGGATCGATGGCCACGCCGAGGAGAAGCCATGTCCGAACGCGTCAAGGTCTCGATGCGAGACGGCGTCGCAGACGTGAAGCTCTGCCGCGCGGAGAAGCTCAACGCGCTCGACCAGGCCATGTTCGAGGCCCTGCGGGACACCGGCCGCGAGCTGGCTCGGGATCGCAGCCTGCGATGCGCGGTTCTCTCGGGACAGGGCCGCGCCTTCTGCGCCGGGCTCGACTTCACCGGCTTCATGGCCATGGCCGGCCAGGAAGCCCCGGGAGGCGGCGCACGGCGGGATCCGCTGGCGCGAGGTCCGGAGAGCCCGGCGAACTTCGCCCAGGGCGCCGCCTACGTCTGGACCGAGCTTCCCGTTCCGGTGATCGCCGCCATCCACGGCGTCGCCTACGGGGGAGGGCTCCAGCTCGCTCTCGGAGCCGACATCCGCCTGGTCACCCCGGATGCGCGCCTCTCCGTTCGCGAGATCCACTGGGGGCTGATCCCGGACATGAGCGGAACCCAGACCCTGCGCCATCTGGTCCGCCAGGACGTCGCCCGGGAGCTCACCTACACCGGGCGCATCGTCTCCGGCGCCGAGGCGGTCGAGCTCGGCCTCGCCACCCGCGTGAGCGAGACGCCCTACCAGGCCGCTCTCGAGCTCGCTCGCGAGATCGCCGCCAGATCACCCGATGCGGTTCGCGCCGCCAAGCGGCTCCTGACTGCGGCGCCCCTGGTGAGCCTCGAAGAGGGCCTGCTCCTCGAGGAGAGGCTGCAGAGGTCCCTGATCGGCCGGCGCAACCAGATCGAGGCGGTTCGCGCCAACCTCGAGAAGCGCGATCCCGTATTCACCGATCCCGACTGAGCGCTCGCGGGCTCAATCGAAGCTGCCGTGGCGTCCCGCGCCCGCGGCAAACCGGGCTGCGCCCTCCCTGGTCTCACCGCTCTGGATCACCTTGAGACCGCGGTCGAACTCGTTCCAGATCGCCTCCTCCAGGGGCATGCCCGCCTGCTCGTAGGCGGAGAGGCGGTCCATGCGCATGCAGCGCTCGGGAAAGCCGGCGATCTGCTCGGCGAGCGCTTCGGCGGCCGCGCGGCTCTCGCCGTCGGGAACCACCCGATCGGCGAGCCCGAAGCGGAGGGCCTCCTCGGCGCCCACCGGGCGCCCGGTCAGGATCATGTCCAGCGCCCGTCCCATCCCGATGATCCGCGGCAGTCGGACCGTCCCCCCGTCGATCAGGGGAACTCCCCAGCGCCGGCAGAAGACCCCGAAGATGGCGCTCTCCTCGACCACGCGCAGATCGCACCAGAGGGCGAGCTCGAGCCCTCCCGCCACCGCGTGCCCCGCCACCGCGGCGATGGTCGGCTTCGAGAGCAGCATCCGGGACGGCCCCATCGGACCGTCCCCGTCGCGTCGGGCCGCGTTGGCCCGCCCCTCGCCCTCGCTGATCGCCTTCAGATCCGCACCCGCGCAGAAGGTTCCCCCCTCTCCGTGCAGCACCGCCACCTTGGCGTCGGGATCCGCTTCGAACTGCCGAAAGGCCGCGGCGAGCGCGGCGGCGTGCTCGCGGTCGACGGCGTTGCGCCGCTCCGGGCGGGAGAGAAGCACGGTGCAGACGGGACCCTTGCGCTCGACTCGTACCGACATCGAATCCACCTCCTCGGGCGGCTCAGCGGAACTTCGAGAAGTCCGGTGAGCGCTTCCCGGCGAACGCTTCCACCCCTTCGCGCGCCTCCTCGGTCCTGACGAAGATCCCCAGGGTATCGAAGGCCATGGTCCCGATCCCGGCGATCGATTCGCTGTCCACGTTGAAGGAGTGCTTCAAGACGCGCAGCGCCGTCGGGCTCTTCTCCAGCATCTCGTCGGCCCAGCGCCGGACCTCCTGGCGCAGCTCGCTCCCCGGGACCACCCGGTTCACCAGACCCCAGCGCTCCATGGTGGCGGCGTCGTAGAGGCGGCACAGGTACCAGACCTCCCGGGCCCGCTTCTCGCCGAGGATGCGGGCCAGGTAGGCGGTGCCGAAGCCGGCGTCGAAGGAGCCGACTCGGGGACCCGCCTGGCCGAAGCGGGCGTGATCGGCGGCGATGGTGATGTCGCAGAGCACGTGGAGCACGTGCCCGCCTCCCACCGCGACTCCGTTCACGGCGGCGATCACCGGCTTGGGTATCTCGCGGATCACCCGGTGAAAGGTCTCGATCTCGAAGAGTCCGCTCTCGCTCGGCCCGTAGTCACCGGTCTCCTGGCGCTGCTTCTGGTCGCCGCCGGAGCAGAAGGCCCGGTCCCCAGCCCCGGTCAGGCACAGCACGCCCACCTGGCGGTCGGCCCAGGCGGTCTTGAAGGCCCAGATCAGCTCGTCGACGGTCCGGGCCCGGAACGCATTCATGCGCTCGGGCCGGTCGATGGTGACCCAGGCGAGACCCCGATCCACCTCGTAGCGGACGTCGGTCAGATCCTCAGCCTTCACCTCTCTCTCCCTCCTCCACGGCCTGCTCATCGCCCCGGGGCGAGTCCCTCCACCTGGCGGGAGCCTCCCCGCCGGATCCGGTCAATCGCGACTGAGGAGCCGCTCGATCCAGCACTGCCGCTCCCAGCCGCGCCGCTCCATGCACTTCTCGAAGCGCTCCGGAGCCAGCTCGCCGCCCCTCTCGTCGGTGAGAAGACGGCAGATCCGGTTGGCCTCCCGGAAGCGAGCTTGATCCTCCGCCTCCACGTCCCACGGCGCCTGGCCAACGGCGCAGCCCAGACCGACCAGCAGGGCCGAGGCGACCGACAAGCTCGCGATGCGTCGTCCGGCCCGCATTCCACCCCCAGCTCTCAGAGCGAGGCCGCGCTCAGCCGAGCCAGCGACCCAGCCAGCTCCCCCACACCAGTCGGATGTACCTCTGCAGGCTGTCCTCGTCCTTGCGCCGGTACGGGTAGCCTCGGTCCACCCGCTTGCCGCCGAACCGGCTGACGATGACCGGCAGGGCGTGGCAATTGCCGCGGAGACCGATCTCGCTGTTCACCTGCCCGAGACCGCTCTCCTTGCGCCCGCCGAAGGGCGCATCCAGCGCACCGTAGGTGATCGCCACCTCGTTCACGCAGACGCCGCCGGTCTCGAGACGCTCGGCGATCTCGAAGCCCTTCCGCTTGTCCCGGGTCCATACGCTCCCCTGCAGGCCGAAACGCGTGTCGTTCGCCAGGCGGATCGCCTCTTCCTCGTCGCGCACGCGCATGATCGGCAGCACCGGTCCGAAGGTCTCCTCGCGCATCACCTCCATCTCGTGGCTCACGTCGACCATCACCGTGGGCTCGTAGAAGAGCCCGGGGAGGTCGGGATTGCGGCGCCCGCCGGCGAGGACGCGCGCGCCCTTGTGCGTGGCATCCTCCACCTGGCTCTTGACCCCCTCCAGCTGCTCCTGCGAACAGACCGCCCCGATGTCGAACTCGCCCTCCGCCCCCTGGCGGAGGGCGGCGACCTTCTCCACCACCCGGCGCGTGAATTCCTCGTAGACCTCGTCGACGACGTAGACCCGCTTCGTCCCCCAGCAGAGCTGGCCCCCGTTGGCGAAAGCCCCGCTGAGAGCACCGTTCACCGCGCGATCCAGATTCGCGTCGGCGCAGACGATCATCGGATCCTTGCCGCCGAGCGCCAGGGTGCAGGGAATCAGCTGCCGGGCGCAGGTCTCCGCGACCTTGCGACCGACGGAGACGCTCCCGGTGAAGGAGATCTTGTCGACGCCGGCGACGGCGAGAGCCGCGCCGGTCTCGCCGTCGCCGAGAAGCACGCTCAGCACACCCTTGGGAAGACCCGCCGCCTCGAAGAGATCGCCGACCAGCTTCCCCGAGTAGGGCGCGAGCTCGGAGGGCTTGAGCAGCACCGCGTTGCCCGCCATCAGCGCCTGGACGCTCGCGTTGAGCGCGAGCAGGAACGGCTGGTTCCACGGCGTGATGATTCCCACCACGCCGAGGGGCTGGTAGACGATGCGAAGCTGCCTGGTCAGCCCCTGCAGGCCGTGCATGCGCCGCTTCCGGGTGCGGAGGATCTCGGCGGTGCGCCTGGCGTAGAAGCTCAGCGAATCGCAGCCGGCGAGGACCTCCATGGCGATCGCCTCGGACCGGGCCTTGCCGGTCTCGCGGAGAACCACGTCGACGACCTCGTCCTGCCGCTCGACCAGCGCGCGCAGCGCGCGATGCATGTAGCGCGCGCGCTCGTCGAAATCGAGCTCCGCCCAGCCCGGCTGCGCCTTGCGCGCCGACTCGACCGCACTCTGCACGTCGTCGGCAGTGGCGACTTCGAACTCGCCGGCGGGCTCGAGGGTGGCTGGACTGCGCAGGCGGTAGAGGCGCCGTGAACCGGCAGGCGGCTGGGTGGGCTCGATGATGGCCATGGCTATTTCCCCGGCGGGTCCGTCGACATCTCGCAGAAGGGCTGGCCCGGTTCGGCGCAGGCCGCCTGCCGGACGGACTCTTGCACTTCGAGGGACTCGAGGTTCATGGTGAGGTTTCCGCCACCTGAGGCGTCGGCCGAGAAGCCAGTATACGATCGCACCGCCTCGAGCGCAGCGCCGATCGAGGCGCCTGGTCGTCGAGATGCCTGTGTACCGCCTCGGTCCCAGTCTCATCTTTCCTCCCCCCGAGGAGGCGGAGGAGGGGGGGCTCCTCGCCGTGGGGGGAGATCTCTCCCCGCAGCGCCTTCTCACCGCGTACGGCATGGGGATCTTCCCCTGGTATCAGAGAAGGCCCATCCTCTGGTACTCCCCGGACCCCCGCACGGTGCTGGTCCCGGGCGAGCTCCGGGTCTCCCGGCGCCTTCGCCGCACGCTCGGGCAGGGGCGCTTCGAGCTGCGCCTCGACTCCGCGTTCGAAGAGGTGATCCGCTCCTGCGCCAGCGTCCCCCGGCGGGGAAGCGCGGGCACCTGGATCACCCCGGACATGATCGAGGCCTACTGCGCCCTCCACGATCTCGGCTTCGCCCACTCCTCGGAGGCCTGGTGCGAGGGGAAGCTCGCGGGAGCGGTCTATGGCGTCTCGCTCGGCGGTGGCTTCTTCGGTGAGTCGATGTTCTTTCGCCTGCGAGACGCGTCGAAGGCGGCCCTGGTCGCCCTGGTCTGGCAGATCGAGGAGTGGGGATTCGAGCTCTTCGACTGCCAGATGCACACCGAGCACCTGGCGCGCCTCGGCGCCAGGGAGTGGCCGCGCGACCGCTTCCTCGGGGTGCTCCGCGCGAGCATGGAGCGGCCGACTCGGCGCGGGCGGTGGCAGCTCTCGGCGGGGCTGATCGAATCGAGACTGCGGGACCGACCCGCCGATCGGCAGCCGACCCGCCGCTGAAGCCCTTCAGCGACCGCTGAAGCGGGGCTCCCGGCGCTCCAGGAAGCTCTGGATTCCCTCCTGGAAATCACGCGAGCGGAAGAGCAGCAGGAGCTGCATGAGGACGTGATGGGTATGGGATTCGAAGTCTTCGCTGAGCCCGTGGCGGAACAGGCGCTTGATGGCGACCAGTGCCAGCGGGGCGTTCGCGGCGATCTTCGCAGCCCAGCTCTCCGCTTCCTCCATCAGCTCGCCCTGGGGTACGACCTTGTTCACCAGTCCCAGCTCGAGCGCCCGCTGCGGCGAGATCTCCTCGGCGAGGAAGGCGACCTCGCAGGCCCTGGCCCAGCCGATCAGGCGCGGCAGGTACCAGGTCCCTCCGCTCTCGGGAACGATGCCGCGCTTGGCGAAGCCCGGAAGCAGCTTCGCCTGATCCCCGATCAGGCGGATGTCGCATCCCAGGGCGAGGTCGACGCCGTACCCCGCCGCCGCTCCGTTGATCACACAGAGCACCGGAGTGTCGATGCGGTGGAGGGTCACGGTCGGGATCTCCCGGGTGCTGAGATGCGAGGCGCCGCCATCCGGCGAGAGCACGCCGACGCCTCCGATCCCCTTGCCCGCCGCCGCGTCCTTGAGATCGAGGCCGCTGCAGAAGCCGCGCCCCCGCCCGGTGATCAGGATGACGCGGATCTCCGCATCGTCGTCGGCATCCTCCAGGGCCTGTCCCAGCGCGAGGAGCATCTCCATGCTGATCGCGTTCATGCGCTCGGGTCGGTTGAGGGTGAGCGTCGCGACGTGGCCTCGCTTCTCGTACAGCAGATCAGCCATCCGGGTCACCTCCTCTCCAGATGGTAGAATTTCCGAAGGGATGACGCGGCATCCCCGAGGGAAAACAGGACATCCCGGGCGGGTCGAGGCGCATCATGGTCGACAGGACGAAGGACATCGATCCCGAGGAGAGCCAGGAGTGGCTGGAGGCCCTCGAATCGGTGCTCCGGAGCGAGGGCGTGGATCGCGGTCACTACCTGATCGAGCGCCTGATCGACAAGGCGCGGCGCTCCGGCGTCCACCTGCCCTACTCCGCCACCACCGCCTACCTGAACACCATCCACGTGAGCGAGGAGAAGGAGATGCCCGGCGAGCCGGGCCTGGAGCACAGGATCCGCTCCATCATCCGCTGGAACGCTCTCGCCATGGTCGTGCAGGCCAACCGGAGAAGCAGCGAGCTCGGAGGCCACATCGCGAGCTTCGCCTCCGCGGCGACCCTCTACGAGGTGGGCTTCAATCACTTCTTCCGGGGCCCGGACCACGAGAGCGGAGGCGATCTCCTCTACGTCCAGGGACACAGCTCGCCCGGCATCTACGCGCGCGCCTTCCTCGAAGGACGGATCAGCGAGGCCGAGCTGCAGGGGTTCCGGCAGGAGGTGGAACGAGACGGGCTCCCCTCCTACCCGCATCCGTGGCTGATGCCGGAGTTCTGGCAGTTCCCCACCGTCTCCATGGGCCTCGGCCCGATGCTCGCGATCTACCAGGCCCGCTTCATGCGCTACCTGCACAACCGCGGGATCGCCGACAGCGCGGGGCGCAAGGTCTGGGCGTTCATGGGCGATGGCGAGATGGACGAGCCGGAATCCCTCGGCGCGATCGGCCTCGCCGCCCGCGAGAAGCTCGACAACCTGATCTTCGTGGTGAATTGCAACCTGCAGCGGCTGGATGGGCCGGTGCGCGGGAACGGCAAGATCATCCAGGAGCTCGAGGGAAGCTTCCGGGGTGCCGGCTGGAACGTGATCAAGGTGATCTGGGGGAGCCGCTGGGATCCGCTCCTCGCCAGGGACCGCAAGGGGATCCTGCTCGACAGGATGGAGCGGGCGGTGGACGGCGACTACCAGAACTACAAGGCGCGCGACGGCACCTACGTGAGGGAGCACTTCTTCGGAACCCACCCGGAGCTTCGCGAGATGGTCGCCAACATGACCGATGACGACATCTGGCTGCTGAACCGGGGCGGACACGATCCGCGCAAGATCTACGCCGCCTATTCCGCTGCGGTGGCGCACACCGGCCAGCCCACGGTGATCCTGGCCAAGACCGTGAAGGGATACGGGATGGGCGAGGCCGGGGAGG
>Ga0214473_10002269_pt1 | contig 23756 bp, 19 predicted proteins | sample RVTome_7_FD_203509 | JGI IMG/M metagenome (GOLD analysis project Ga0214473, IMG submission 203509) | Soil microbial communities from uranium-contaminated site in the Upper Colorado River Basin, Wyoming, United States - RVT98D197 | ecosystem: Environmental > Terrestrial > Soil > Contaminated >... | reverse complement strand
CAATCCCCAGGCGGCGATTTCTCCCCGCACGGCTTCGACGGTCTGCAGACTGGCCAGGGCCAATCCCAGGGCAACTCCCACTAATCCCAGTACAACCGAAGATAAGACGTGGCCAATTCCGCACAGGGCCGTAATTAAGGCGGTCTTTCTCAGAGACCAGGACCGGGATTTGGCTAAAACGACAAAGGGGAGATAATGATCCGGGCCAAAAACGGTATGGATAAAGGCTATGGAGGCGGCCGCGCCGGTCAAGACCGTCAGTTCAGAGTTCATGTTTTTCTGATTAACTCAATACATATAACGTTCATATCTGCACCCAAGTTCCGGGTCACTACAATAGAAACTTCTCTAGAAAAAGAGAAACCGCGTTGCCGAAGTAATCCCGGTTGACCTTCTTTGCAAAGCCATGCCCTTCATCCTTGGCTAGGATGTACCAGACTTCTCCTCCGTTCTTTCGTACCGTCTCTACTATCTGCTCCGCCTCACCGGCCGGCACCCGGGGGTCATTTAATCCCTGACCTACTAAAAGAGGTTTGGTAATCTTAATGGCATTGGTGGTGGGAGAAATAGAAATCATGAATTCACGCATCTTGGGGTCGCGCTCGTCTCCGTACTCCACTCTCCTTAAATCGCGGCGATATTCCTGGGTGTTTTCCAAAAAAGTGACAAAGTTACTGATTCCTACCTGTTCAATCCCGGCCTTGAGGCGGTCATTGTAATGGAACATGCAGGCTAAAACCATATATCCCCCATAGGAGCCGCCGTAGACACAGACCCTCTCTTTATCCAGCTCCGGCTGCCGGGCAATCCAGTCTAACAGCGCGCCGATGTCTTTGACCGTGTTTTCCCGCAGGTAATCATTGTCCATTTTCAGATAAGTCTTGCCATAGCCGGTGGAGCCGCGTACATTCGGCGCCAGAACTGCAATTCCCAATTCATTTAACCAATACTGAAAAGTAGAAGCGAAGGCCGGGGTGTACTGCCCTTCCGGCCCGCCGTGAATGTAGATTACCACCGGATAAGGCTTATCTGACTTTTGAGTCGGCTCGAAGTAGAAGGCCGGTATCATTCTCGGTTTCCGGTTGGCCGAATCGAAAGTGGGATAATGAATCAATTGCGCCGCCGGGAAATTGTCCGTATTCAGGCCCCCCACTTCGCTGTAAGTCCAGCGCACCAACTCCATTTTTTTCAAGTCTAAAGAGTAAACATCCCCGGGATATCTGGGAGTTTCTATATTTAAGGCCAAGGCGCTATTGTCCGGCTTGAATTCTATTCCTGAAACCTGGCCGACCGGAAGAGCCGGAAGCTTCAATTCCTTTTTAGTCTCGGTCTCAATAATCCGGAGTTTGCTCATCCCGTCTTCATTGGCCACAAAGGCCAAAAGCTTCCCGTCTTTGGATAAATCAAACCCCTCCACATCCCAGGGGATATCTTTAGTAATCACCTCATCTTTACCGGAAGCCAAGTCCCAGTAATGCAGCTGCATGAATTCCGAGCCACGGTCGGTCACATAGTACACCCCTTTGCCATCCTTGCTCCACATGGCTCCGCCGTAGGCCACTTTTTCTTCGCTCTTGGGGAAAACCAGGTTAGTCTGGCCGGTTTTGCTATCTAGGATGTAATAATAAGACTCATTGGCGGAGATGTAGTTTATCACCAGGAGCCGGGAGTCATCCGGAGACCAGTCCACCGGCCCCCAGCTCCCCTCGGCTTGATAAATCATCCTGGCAGCCGAAGGATTGTCTGAGTTTGACAGATAGATGTCATTATCTTTTCCATTCCTACGCGTACTGGTGTAGGAGAACATCGCTCCATGGTTCGACCAGAGCGGGCTTTCGTTGCGTGACTTGCCGTCGGTGAGCAATATATTTTTGCCTGAGGCCAAGTCATAGTAATAAATCTGGTAAAACTCCCCGCCGCCTACATCCATGGAAAATAGAAAGCCATTTTTCCCTTTAGCCGGGCAATAGGCTCCCGAGTTGACCGGCTCTTTGAAAAAGGTGATCTGCCTCCTGGCCCCGCCCGGGTGATCGACATAGTGCAGTTGGTAAGTATCCCCGAAGCGGGTGGTGATTAACATTCCGGGGCCAGTGGGGTTCCAGTCCGAGAAATAGGCGGCCCGGGTCTGCTGATATTGATTCATCCGGTCGGCTACAGCTTGAGGAATTTCGGGTACGCCTTGAACTACGATATTGGCCGGAACGGCGGTGCCGGATTGCTCCTCCTGGGCGAAAGCTGAGATGTAAGAAAAGACTAAGACAAAAATTAGGGATAAGTAAAGCAACCTCTTCATGCTCTGCTCCTTTTTCTAGTATTATACTTAATGGAGAATGTAGTTGTTACGTTACTGGGTGTCAAAACATTTCCAGAGCCAGATCTTGCCAAATCTAGTCAAAGAAGGGAGTTCAAAAAAGTGTATTTCTAACCCCAAGCCAGGTATCTTATTAGAAAGCCATTTTTTCTAATAATTTACTTGCTTCGACTGGTGTAACTTATTATATTTCAAAGTCTAATGCAGAAAGAGCCGGAAAAACTACAAGGCATTTTAGAGCGTATAATAAAGGGTAAGGGCTGGGAGAAAAGGCTGAAGGAAGCAGCCCTTTTGACCTCCTGGGAGAAGCTCTTTTCTCCTCCGCTTTCCAAAGTGGCCAAGCCCTTGAAAATAGAGTCCGGCAGGCTCTTTTTGCAGGTCAAAGAGGCGGCCTGGAAAAATGAGCTCTCGTTTCAAAAACCGGAAATCTTAAAAAAGCTGAATTCTTTCAGCGGGAGTGAAATAGTCAAGGATATATATTTCGTCAGCTAAGAGTTCCATAATCAGCGAGGAGGGATTTATGGAAGTGCAGGAAGAAATTAATATGGCCCTAGAGCAGAAGGCAAAATTGGGGCATCGCTACGATGCCACCACCATCACCGTTTTAAAAGGGTTAGAGGCGGTCCGGCGCAGGCCGGCCATGTACATCGGCGACACCTCCACCCGGGGTCTGCACCACTTGGTCTATGAAGTGGTGGACAACTCGGTGGATGAAGCCCTGGCCGGGTTCTGTAATAAAATCTTAGTTACAGTCCACAAAGATAATTCTGTCACGGTGGAGGACAACGGCCGGGGGATTCCGGTCGACATGCACCCCACTCAGAAGAAACCGGCTTTAGAAGTGGTGATGACCATGCTGCATGCCGGCGGAAAATTTGACCATCAGAGTTATAAGGTCTCCGGCGGTCTGCATGGAGTGGGAGTCTCAGTAGTGAACGCCCTGTCGGAATGGTGCGAAGTGGAAGTTTATCGTGACGGCAAAATCTACCAGCAGAGGTATGAGTACGGCAATGCCAAGACCGAAGTCAAGGTCACCGGCAAAACCACCAAGACCGGAACCCTGACCACCTTCAGGCCGGACAAAGAGATTTTCGGCAAGATAGATTTCAACTTCGATGTCCTCTCGGCCCGGCTGCGGGAGCTGGCCTTCTTAAACAAGAGCCTGGAAATCACTATCGAAGATGAGCGGGATGGCAAATCCAACAAATTTCTTTACAAGGGGGGACTGGTAGAATTCGTGAAGTACCTTAATGAATCCAAGGAGGGGCTGCACAAGGTCATCTACTTCCACCGGGAGAGGGATAGTGTCGACGTCGAGATAGCCCTGCAGTACAACGACACCTACGTAGAAAACATCTTCACCTACGTCAACAACATCAACACCGTCGAGGGTGGCTCCCATTTAGTCGGCTTCAAGTCGGCTTTGACCAGAACGATTAATAATTACATTCAGAAAAACGGGCTTATCAAGAATGGAGAGGGGATGGCCCTGACCGGTGAAGATGTCCGGGAAGGTATAACTTCAGTCCTCTCGATCAAAGTTCCGGATCCGCAGTTTGAAGGACAGACCAAGACCAAGTTAGGCAACTCCGAGGTCAAGGGGATAGTAGAAATTGTCCTGGGAGAGAATCTGTCCGAGTATCTGGAAGAGAACCCTCCTGAAGCCCGGAAAATCTGTGAAAAGTCCATTGTGGCGGCCCGTTCCAGAGAGGCGGCCCGCAAGGCCAGGGAATTGACCAGAAGAAAATCCGCCTTAGAGTCCGGCTCGTTACCCGGCAAGTTGGCGGATTGCAGTTATACTGACCCAAAATTGTGTGAAATTTACATTGTAGAAGGTGATTCAGCCGGAGGTTCAGCCAAACAAGGAAGAGACAGAAGATTTCAGGCTATTCTGCCTATCAAGGGTAAAATTCTGAACGTGGAAAAGACTCGTTTAGAGAAAGTCCTCTCCAACGAAGAAATCCGGGCCATGGTGACCGCTTTAGGCGCTGGCATCAAAGAGGATTTTGACTTGGAGAAAGTCCGCTACCACAAAGTGATTATCATGACCGATGCGGACGTAGATGGCTCCCACATTCGGACTCTGCTTTTGACTTTCTTCTACCGCTACATGAAGGAGCTGATTGAGCAGGGCTTGGTCTATATCGCCCAGCCTCCTTTATACCGGCTCAAAAAAGGGGAAGCGGAAAAATACGCCTATTCGGATGATGAGAAGCAAAGACTCTTAGAAGAGATGGGGAACACGGACAATGTCAACATCCAGCGCTATAAAGGTCTGGGGGAGATGAATCCGGACCAGCTCTGGCACACCACCATGAATCCGGAGACTCGCACGCTACTTCTGGTAACTTTGGAAGATGCGGCTGAGGCGGAGCATATCTTCTCGATTCTGATGGGGGATGCGGTGGAGCCGAGAAGGAAGTTTATTGAGGAGAATGCTAAGTATGTGAGGAATCTGGATGTGTGAACATAAATCTGACCCCTCCTCAGTCCTCCCCTCTAGGGGAGGAAATTCGGACCCCCTCTCCTAGAGGAGAGGGGTGGGGAGAGGTCAGAGAAAGCAGCCCGACCTGTGAAAATTCATTTATGAGAGGGGAATACGCTTATGCCCTTTGAACGCGAAAAAATAATCACCGCTTACATCGAAGAGGAGATGAAAGCCTCCTACATCGACTATTCGATGTCGGTCATCACCGCCAGAGCCTTACCTGACGTCAGAGATGGTTTAAAACCTTCCAACCGGCGGATTTTAGTGGCCATGAACGACCTGAATCTCTCTCCCGGCCGTCCGCACCGGAAGTGCGCCAAGATTGCCGGGGATACTTCCGGTAACTATCACCCCCACGGCGAGCAGGTGGTCTATCCTACTCTGGTGCGCATGGCCCAGGACTTCAACATGCGCTATACCTTGGTCGATGGTCAGGGGAACTTCGGCTCGGTGGATGGAGATGCGGCGGCAGCCATGAGATATACAGAGGCCAGATTGACTCCTTTGGCCATGGAGATGTTAGCTGATTTGGAAAAGGATACGGCCGATTTCCAGCCTAATTATGATAGCACCAGAAAAGAGCCGATGGTGTTGCCTTCCAAGTTTCCCAATCTGCTCTGCAATGGCTCTTCCGGCATCGCCGTCGGAATGGCGACCAACATTCCGCCTCACAACCTGACCGAAGTCGTTGACGCCTTAGTCGCTCTCATCAAAGAGCCGGACTTAGAACCGCAGGACTTGTTGGAATTCATTCCCGGGCCGGACTTCCCAACTGCCGGAATTATTTACGGTAGAAGAGGAATCGCCGAGGCCTATACCACCGGCAAAGGGAAAATTTTGGTCCGGGCCCGAGCCAATATCGAGACCCAGAAGACCGGCAAGACCTCTATCATCGTCACCGAAATCCCCTACCAGTTGAGCAAATCGGCCTTGTTAGAAAAAATCGCCGACTTGGTGCGGGATAAACACATCGAAGGGCTTTCTGATTTAAGAGATGAATCGGACCGGGATGGGATGAGAATCGTCATCGAGCTCAAACGGGAAGCCCAGCCGGAAATCGTCTTGAACCAGCTCTTCAAGATGACCCAGATGCAGAGCACCTTTGGGATCATCATGTTAGCTCTGGTAGGCGGCCAGCCCAAGATTCTCAACTTAAAAGAGATGCTGACCCTCTACCTGGACCACCGGCATGAAGTGGTCACCCGGCGCACCAAGCATGACTTAAAGAAGGCTGAAGATAGGGCTCATATTTTAGAAGGCTTGCGGATTGCCTTAGAGAACATCGATGCAGTGATTAAGCTGATAAAAGCCTCCAAGACTCCGGCGGATGCCAAAGATGGGCTGATGAAAAAGTTCAAACTCTCGGAGGTGCAGGCCCAGGCCATTTTAGACATGCGGCTGCAGAGGCTGACTAATTTAGAAAGAGAAAAGATTGAAGAAGAATACTTAGAGTTGATTAAGCTAATCGCCGAGCTGAAAGGAATCTTGGAGAGCAAGACTAAACGGATGAATATCATCCGGGACGAACTCTTAGAACTGAAGAAAAAATACGGCGACAAGCGCTTAACTGAAATCAGGGAAGAGGAAGAAGAATTCTCCGTCGAAGATTTAATAGCCGAAGAGGATATGGTCATCACCGTGACTCACGGCGGCTACCTCAAGCGCCTGGGGGTGACCTCATACCGCCGTCAGGGCCGGGGAGGCAGAGGAGTCATCGGGATTGAGACCAAAGAGGAGGATTTTGTGGAGCATCTCTTCATCGCCTCCACTCACGACTACATCCTCTTTTTCAGCAATTTAGGCAAATGCCACTGGCTGAAAGTCTATGACATCCCCCAGGCGGGCCGGGCCTCCAAGGGGAAATCTATTTATAATGTCCTGGAGTTAAGCGAGGGCGAAAAAATCAGCGCCTTTGTGCCGGTCAAAGGGTTCGACGAAAATATGTTCGTGGTCATGGCCACCCGGCAGGGAATCATAAAGAAGACCTCCCTATCAGCCTTTGCCAATCCCCGCAAGGGTGGAATCATCGCCCTGGGAATCGAAGAAAAAGATGAGCTGATTGATTCGGCCCTGACCAACGGCAATTACGATATCATCCTGGCCACCCGGCAAGGGCAGGCCATCCGCTTCCCGGAAAGCAAAGTCCGGGACATGGGGAGACAGGCCTACGGGGTTAAGGGAATCACCCTGGGCAAAGGAGATTTTGTCATCGGCATGGTAGTGGTAAAGCGAGACGCCTCACTTTTGACCGTGACCGAAAAAGGGGTGGGGAAAAGAAGCATGATCTCCGACTACCGCATCACGAACCGGGGCGGGAAGGGAATCATCAACATCAAGATGACTGATAAAACCGGTCCGGTCATAGCGGTCAAAGAGGTCTTAGATGAGGATGAAGTTATGTTAATCACTCAAAAGGGAATCATCATCCGGCAGCCGGTCAAGCCAATCAATACCATCGGCCGGAATACTCAAGGGGTAAAGCTGATTTCTCTGGATTCAGGCGACAGGGTGATGGATGTGGCCCGCTACGTCAAGCAAGAGGGAGAGGAAGAGCCGGCTGAACCGAAAGAAGAGACTCAGTAACTACTCAGCAGGCTAAAAGCCTAAAAAAAGTAGCGCCAAACTAACAAATTGGCGCTATTTTTATATATGACCAGCCTCAAAGTCGCCATCTGGACTTTAGTTGCGCTTCTGGTAATCCGGATTATGCATAATCTCTGGCAGAGAGTATCGGTGGCCCGCACCGGCCAGAGGTTTCAGTTTCTATTGACCAGACTCAGATTTGCAGAGGAGGTCTCCTGGCGGGACGTGCGCTATTCTTTCTTGGTGGTGCTGGATTCGGCGGTGCTGGTTTTTCTTCTGGCCTGGCTGGCCGAGCAGTTGATTTAGATTAAGAAAAGGGGGCTTGACAAAATGAAGAGAAAGGATAAGTTGGTAATAGAGTAGATAAGCAGGAGATTGAGTGTGCGAAAAATTGGGGCGTTTACTTTTCTTCTCCTGATAGGTATAACCTTACCGGCCTTTTCTCAAGGGGATCCAGAAGGGGCGCTTGATTCAGCCTACATAGTTTGCGGTAAGAATGCCTACTTTGGCTCCGGTACGTCCCAAGTGCGGTTTCAACTAAGATATTGGAGCGATAACACGGGCAGCAATAGGGCTGTTGAGTTGTTTGCCGCATTAAAAATCTCCGGCGCAAATGTGGTGTCAGTAGATACAGTTGTGGCTAAGGCGTACCGCGGTTCTGGGCTGGAGCATTTTGATATTCTAGACGTCTACAAAGAGGGAAACCAAGATCCAGTCGTTCTTCCTTACATTCTGACTTATGGAGCTATCAGCTTCCACGGTGGTATAACTGGCGAAAGTCTTTGGGCTAACATAACGGCTGTTGTCAAGGATACGGGGACTGTCTGTCTCGATGTATTTAGTGAAGGTGCATTTATAGATGGGCCATTTTATTTCCTTACGGAACTGGCCCTAATGTACTTACCGCATTGGTCTGGTCCTTATTGCTGCAAAGTAGAGCTTCATCCTCCCGGAGATGTGAATTTAGATAAGAATGTTAATATTGTCGATGTAGTAGCCCAAGTCGGTTATGTCTTCCGCCAGCGAGAGCCGGAGAGTGTGCAGGCTGCGGATGTGAATGTGGATTGTAAGGTTACACTGGCAGATATCTTCTATCTGGCTAATTACGTTTTCAAGGCCGGGGAAAAACCGAAGGTTGGCTGTATTCTGTAAATTCACTTGACATTCAAATAAGCCCATTCAATTTTAGCCTAGAAGGAGGAAATCTTATGTGCAAAACCTGCGGCTGTACCAAATGCCCTAAGTGCGGGGAAGTGCCGGCCAAATGTAAGTGCAAGAAGTAAACGGCACTCTACATTTTGCTAGAAGATTAACAGAATCCCCTTTGGTTGAGGGGGTTTTGTTTTGAGGGATACTGGCGGTCAAAGATTCAAGCTCTGGTAATACAGTTCTTCCAGCTGGTCTAAAACCACCTCTAGCGCATAAACCTGTTCAGCCCTCTTTCTGGCGGAGCAGGCCATTTTGTTTTTCAGTTCAGAATTTCTTAAATAACTCAGCACCGCCTCAGCCAGAGGCTCTGCCTGTCGGGGAGGCACTAAAAGTCCGCACTTTCCGAAATCTAAGATTTCCGGTGTGCCCCCAGAATTCGTGGAGATAATCGGCAGCTGCATGGCCATGGCCTCCAGAAGTATGTTGGCGAAATTCTCCTGATAGGAAGGCATGACAAAAATGTCTAAAGCCTTCAATACTTCCGGTATCTGGGTCTGGAATCCGGCCCAGATGATTTGGTCTGCGATTCCGAGCTGTTGGGCGAGAGCTCTTAATTCGTTGGCAAAGTTCCGGTGCTCTCCATAGGTCTCCTGTCCGACTAAGGCCAATTTGGAATTAGGAAATTCAGCTATGACCTTCTGCAAGGCTAATAACATTTCTCTCTGCCCTTTGCCGGGGTCTAATCTGCCGACTAAGCCGATTAGGATTTCACTTGGTTTAACTTTCCACTGAGACCTGAATAACTCGCGGTCATATAGGGAGGGGTCAAACCTGTCTGTATCAACCGGATTGGGAACTACAGCGTGCTTCTCCGGAGAAAGGGGGAGATTTTTCCGCATGTGCTCCTGTTCGGTATGGCTCAGGTTGATGAGCTTTTCTAATCTGCGGTAAAGGAGGCGATGAAACGGGTCAAGTTTTCTCTTGCGGGTGAAATAGATTCGGGAAGTGGCAAATAATTTAACTTTAGGCAAACCCCACAGGGCCGGAGAGATCAGCCACAGGTCGCGGGGGGTGTGCAGGTGGACGATTTGAAAGCCTTCTTGGCTTATCAGCTGCCGGATCTTCAATGCGGCCAGAGGAGAATATCTGGAAAAAATTGTCAAGGCGTAATAGGGTAGCCCACTTTTGGAGATGTTCAGATGGAGCTCGGAACCCTTGGCGCACAGGCAGGCCGAGTCGTGTCTTCTCCGGAGGAAGTAATCAGTGAATTTCAGGGCGTTCATCTCCAAGCCCCCCCAGGCATGGGAGAAGCAGACCTGCAGAATTTTAAGGCGGGGCTTCACCGGGGGAGATTCTTCCTAAATCGAAAGGCGGTTTTGTCAATCAAGAGATTTTTGTTGCCGGCTAGAAAATTCCGAAACCCTATCAGCCCTCCGGTATAATCTTTCATAAACTGGCGGGCGAATTTTCCGGATTTGATTTCTGAAAATATTTTCTCCATTTCCCGACGGGTCTTCGGAGTGATAATCCTCTTGGCATTCTTATAAGAGCCGTAAGCTGCCAGAAGAGAAATCTCCTGATACAGGCCGGCTACCCCTTTTTCTTTCAGCAAATTCACTAATAAATCGAGCTGATGCAATACTTCCAGGTAAGCGTTTTCTGGCGGTAGGCCTTTCTTGACCAAAGTGTCAAAGCCGGCCCGAACTAATTCCGACAATCCGCCGCACAGCACGGCTTGTTCACCAAAAAGGTCTCCCAGGGCTTCTCTTTCGAAGCTGGTCTCCATCACAAAGGCCTTGGTGCAGCCGAGGGCGTTAGAATAAGCCAGACTCAGCTTTTTGGCCTGGCCTGAGAAATCTTGTTTGACAGCCAGATAAGCTGGTACGCCTTTATGCATTAAAAATAGTTTTCTCAGGGTTATTCCGGGAGAATGGGGCGCAACTAAAATGACGTCAACAAATTTTGGCGGTTTAATAAGATTGAAATGAACTGAAAAGCCAGCCGCAAAAATCAGAGCCTGGCCGGGCCGGAGATAGGGCCGGATTGAATCCCGGAAAACTTCCTGATGGAGATGGTCGGGGAAGAGAAAGGCAATAAGGTCTCCCTGCTTAACCGCCTCTTTTACACTGAAAACCCGAAAACCATCTTTTCTGGCAATGGGTCTGCTCCTGCTGACCGCCGACAGACCGACGATTACCTTCATCCCGGAATCTCTTAAGCAAAGTGCCTGGGCCCAGCCCTGGGAGCCGTAGCCTAAGATGGCAATGGTCTTATTCTTCAGAAAACTTAGCCGGGCGTCTTTATCTCGATAGATTGTGACCGGAGCTTTTGACATAAATGTCAATAAAATGACCTAAATCTTTTACAGAATCAAAATAGATTAAAAGTCAGGGAATGTAAACAGCTATTCGTAGCGCAGAGCTTCGATGGGGTTTAAGCGGGAAGCTTTACGGGCCGGCCAGAGGCCGAAGAAGACCCCGACTAAGAAGGCAAAAAAGAAGGCTAATAAAACAGCCGGGGGTGAAATCAAAGTATTCCAGCGGGCGGCCTGGGATAAGGCTACCGAACCCCCAATCCCCACCAGAATTCCTATGATTCCTCCCAAAAGCGAGAGCACCAGGGCTTCAATCAGGAACTGCTGCAGGATGTCTTTTCTTCTGGCTCCGATGGCCATCCGGACTCCTATTTCCCGGGTCCTTTCGGTCACCGAAACCAGCATGATGTTCATAATCCCGATTCCCCCCACCAAGAGAGAGACCAGGGCAATCCCGGCTAAAAGGAGGGTAAACTGCTGAGAAGTCTGCTCCATGGTGGAGAGGAGGTCCAATTGAGTGCTGATGTTGAAGTCATTCTCGGCCCGGGGCTGGAGTTTGTGTCTGCGCCTCAGCAATTTTTCAATCTCTAAGGAAGCTTGATTGATTTCAGCCTCTTTTCCGGCCTGGATGTTGATATTATTCAGATAATCAGTCCCCAAAAGCCTTTTCTGGGCAGTGGTAATAGGTACAAATCCCAAATCATCCTGATTCATAAAGCCGGTCCCCCCTTTAGGGGCCAGGAGCCCTTTGACCACAAAGCTAATGTTATTAAGCTTGATTATCTTGCCGACCGGGTTCTCTTTCGGCCCGAATAAATTTTCATAGACCGTCTGCCCTAAGACGCAGACCCGCTCTTTGTTGTAGACCTCTTTCTGATTGAAAAAGCTGCCTTGAACCGGGGTAACATTTCTCACGGCCGGATATTCCGGGGTGGTGCCGACTATGCGGGCGTTCCAGTTCTTGTTCTTGTATTTGAGCTGAGCGTTAGCGTAGCTCTCTGGAACCACTTTGGCCACCGCGGGGCACTTTTCCTGGATGTACTGGGCATCCTCATTGGTGAGATTGACCGTGCTTCCCATTTGAGTGCGGACAAATCCCTGCCGGGCCGCGCCCGGACGGACAAAGAGCAAATTTGCTCCCATGGACTGAATCTGGGTTTCGACCGCCTTTTTGGCCCCCTGGCCCAGGGCAATCATGGTAATCACCGCCCCCACCCCGATGATGATGCCCAGCATGGTCAAGAGTGACCGCATTTTATTGGCCCGCAAAGCCCCTAAGGACACCAAAAGAGATTCTCTGAACTCCTGGAAAAGCCGGGCAATCACTGCTTTTTGACTCCGGGGAGCTGGCGCCACTGCCGCATCCGCTCTTTCCAGGATTCTCTATCCTGCATCATCTGAGAAACCGATACGGTCAGGACCGAGTCCCCTTCAGAGAGCCCGGACTTCAATTCCACAAAATCGTAATTGGAAACCCCGATTTCAACCGGCACCGGAGTGGGGCCTCCCTCTTTTAAGGCCAGCACATATTTTTGCTTGGGATTCAGATTCATTTTGGGCAACTTAGCGGCGGCTTGACCCTGGTCATTTCCTTTGGCTGCTGACATAAATTGCATCACTTCGCCGGCCTCTTTGAGCGCTTCAGCCGGAAGCAGAAGGACGTTTTTCAAATCGGCGGCCACAATCTCCACATTGGCGTTCATCCCGGCCTTCAAGAGCCTCTGAGGATTCTCCACCTGGGCGGTCACCTTGAAAGTGGTCACGTTCTGAACCTCGGTCCCCAGGGGAGCGATTCTTAGCACTTGGCCGTAGAATTCCTTTTCCGGATAGGCATCCGCAATCACTTTAACCGGCTGCCCTAAAGCCACCTTGCCGATGTCGGTCTCATCCACATCGGCCTGAATATAGACTGAATTTAACTCTCCTACTACCGCAATCAAGGTCCCGCCGGAAACATTCGAAATTCCGGAGGCGATGACCTGCCCTTCCTCCACGTAGCGTTTAATCATCACTCCATCCATGGGAGAGCGGATCACGGTGTCATCCAAACGCTCCTTGGCTGAGGATAGATTCGCCTCGGCTTTGACGGACTGGGATTTGGCCTGCTCATACTTCAGGCGGGAACCTTCCAGCTCCTGGTCAGAAATAAGCTTTTGGGAATAGAGCCCCTGCTGGCGCTCTAGCTCCTTGTCGGCAATCTCCAAGTTCACCCTGGCAACTTCCAAATCGGCTTTAGCCTGTTCATAGTCATTGGAGGCGGTGGTCTGCTCTAATTCGCAGATGACCTGTCCCTTTTTAACCAAATCCCCTTCCTCTACCAGCATTCTGATAATCTCGCCGGAAGCCTTGGAGCGCAATTCCACGGTCCGGATGGGCTCAATCTTGCCGGTGGCCGAGACTGAGATGGTCAAATCCCCCTTTTTGACTACATCCTGAGTTGTAACCGTAAAAGCATTTTTCTCCGGCTCTTTCTTCCCCTTGAAAAGTAAAGGATAACCCACCACTATGACAGCAATGACTAGGATTGCAATTATTATCCATTTTTTCACATTACACCTGCTTTTAGCTATTTAGTTGAATGGAATTCACCTCTTTAAGGATACTAAATTATACTACGATTATTTACATTGGGCCGTAAGAATCTTTTGCCGAAAAGTGGATTGTTTCGGAAAGTTCTTAGGACTACACCGAAGCATCTGCACAATAAGTGCTCACCGGATTCATTCATACACTTCCAGGGCTTAAGAAGCCTAGGGAGTCCCGGAATCAGCCAAATTCACCTTAACCCACAATTCCAAAGGCTCCGGCATTTCCGGTCTGCCGCCCGGTCCTCCCATACCACCTCCGCCTGGACCCCTGCCGCCCCCCGGCATTCTGCCTCCTATCCCGCCTCCACCTGGGGGCCTGCCACCTTTCATCATCTCCTCTCTCATTTTTTCCCGGTCTATCTTTCCGGTTTCGAATCCAATCATGACCGGTTTACCTTCCTGTACGCCTACGGCATAGGGATGATCAGGAGTCTTGAGCAAAGGTATTTTCAATTCATAGACAAGCTGTCCCTGGGTTTGACCCACATTTACATTAATCCCTTGCTCAAGAAAATTGGGAGCTCTAACCACTTCTCCCTTGGCAGGGCCGATAATTTCCACTTCCTTAAGTGAGGTGGCTATAAGTCTTTGCTGTGTTTCAGGATCCTGGGTCTTGGTTACATCCATCATAGGCATGCCTTCCCTTTGCATTCCGGCTGGGAATTTAATCCCGAATCTTCTTTGTTTGCCCCCTTTAGCATCGAACCAGACCGTGAAGCCGGTCAGCAGGGCCTGCCTTAAGGTGCTTTCTTCAGAAGATCTCAGGCATAAGTATAAGAAATTTTCATCGTTAGCTAGGCCTACAGTGATGTTTTTGTCTCTTATAATCAGCATGACATTTTCCCAATCATCTGTCCTGCCGTCAATAATGATTTCACGATCCAGCCAACTACTTCTTACTTCGATATCCTTACAGCCGGCCAGAGAGAAAGTGAATAGTAAAAGAAAGCCTAAAGAGATGATTTGGCGAGGTCTTTTTATCTTCATATTTGACTCCTCCTGATTATGAAGCTGTTAATAATGAACTGCAGATATATGTTCATCCCAGGTATGGATGTCATGAGAATTATCTTCTGCTGAGGTCTGGGCAAAGCAGAGCAAAGAAGAAAGGGGTGCCACCTCCGTTGCGAAAAGGAATCTTCCGGGCATAATTCTGTAATTTACCTTTTGATGGGTTCCTCACATCTCCGTGGGTTAGACCACCAAGCTGCCAGAAAGTTTAATTAGATTTTACGACAGCTGGGTAATATTGATTCGCTGATATCAGAATAGATGAGATAGGTGGCGATTGAATGCCGGAGTACAATCGGCTCTCTGTAATAAACTAAGGGGTTCGCAAGCCTCTTCTTTTACCAAGAAAATCCGAGCATGGTAAATGGGAAGGCGCCTAGGTCAAGTCAATGGTGGATTTCAGCTTAAGATAGGGAACGGCATTTAAGCTTAAATCGTCGGTCTCCCCTCTTTTCAATCTGAAATCACCTACCGCAGCGATCATGGCTCCGTTATCGGTACACAGAATCGGGCTGGGATAATATAACTTCAAGCCTAGCTCCGCCTCTTTCTGGCGTAGCCTCTCTCTGAGTCTGGAATTGCAGGCCACCCCTCCGGCTAAGGCAATTTTTTCGACTTTGTACTGTTGAGCCGCTCTGAGGAGTTTATCAACCAACACATCTACCACTGCTTCCTGAAAAGAGGCGGCAACATCTGCTAACTGTCTCTCTTTTTCTGGAGGGAGAAGTTTCTGCCAAAAAAGGGCTACCGCAGTCTTGATTCCGGAAAAGGAAAAATCAAAGGACTCTTTTTCCAAAAAGGCGCGCGGGAATTTTATCGCCTCGGGATTTCCGCTCTCAGCCAATTTATCCAGCTTAGGCCCGGCCGGGTATCCTAATCCTAAGAGATTCCCTACCTTGTCAAAAGCCTCCCCGGCGGCATCATCTCGGGTCTGGCCTAAGAGCTTATGCCGGCTGTCTTCTCGGACATAGACCAACAGGGTGTGGCCGCCAGAAATTACCAGACAGACAAAAGGGGGAACAAAATCAGGATGCTCCAGGTAATTAGAGAATAAATGTCCTTCCAGATGATTGACTCCCAGCAATGGTTTGTTGAAGCTGTAAGCCATCCCCTTGGCGAAAGAGAGGCCGATTAAAAGCGAGCCGACCAAGCCGGGTCCATAGGTTACCGCAATGCCATCCAAATCTTCTGGTTTTTGTTGGGCGTCTGAAAGGGCTCTTTCCACGACCGGGATGATGGTCTTGATATGCTCCCTGGAGGCCAGTTCCGGCACTACTCCCCCATAAATTTCGTGAACGTTCTGGGAAAGAATCACATTGGAGAGAATCTGGCGCCCATCTTTGACTATCGCGGCGGCGGTTTCGTCGCAGGAAGTTTCAATGCCCAAGATTAACATCTAAAAGTGGGTATAGCCCTGGGGGAGTAACTTCGATTTTCGGCCAGATTTTAACAGCCGGATTCCCTTTTTCTGAGAGACAACTTCGCCAACTACTGTCACCTGGAACTGGGCCGTTTTAAGAAGTCTAGTGGCCTGCCTCTTGGACAGAGTAAACAGAAGCTCATACTCTTCTCCCCCCTGTAAGGCAAATTCAAATGCATCTCCGCCCGATATCTTGGCCGCTTGGATGGCATTGGGGCTGACTGGGATTTTGTCAGCGTAGAGGAGAGCTCCGACTTTACTTTCTTCGCAGATATGATACAGGTCAGAGGCTAAGCCGTCGGAGCAATCAATCAGGGAGTTGAGCCGAAACTTTTTTACCAAATACTCAGACTCGGCCAGGCGGGGAAAAGGCAAAAGATGCTTTTTGGTCAGTCCGGAAGAAAATCTCAAATCTTTCCGATTCCGTTTCTCTAAGAGCAGCTCCAAGCCAGCCTGGGCTTCTCCTAATTGTCCGGTGACGCAGATTAAATCACCGATTTTCGCTCCCGACCTGGTGGCAACTCTCCCTTTTTCAACTTCGCCTAAGACTGAGATGGAAATCATCAAAAATTCAGGCGAGCGGACAATGTCTCCTCCGGCAATGGAGCAGTTGAACTTTCGGCCCAGAGCACGCATCCCCTGATATAGCTCTCGCACATTTTCGACGGAGATGCGGTCATTTAATCCCAGAGTTACCACCGCACAGACCGGGCTTCCCCCCATGGCGGCAATGTCGCTTAAATTGGCAGCCAGAGCGCGCCAGCCCAATTGGAAGAAAGTGAAATAATCCAGGTTGAAATGAACGGTTTCAATCAGGGCATCGGTAGTGAGGAGAGAGTGCTTGGCAGAGTCAGTTTGAATAATGGCCGCGTCATCTCCGATGCCGAGCATAATTCTCTTATTCTGCTTTCCGCACTCCCGGCGGATTAACTCGATTAAACCGAATTCCCCTTTTTGGGAAAGCTTCACTCCACTCTCCCGGGGACATACCAGTGGAAGCGGGTTAAACCTTCCGGAGTTCCAAACCAGACATAATCTTTTTCCAGCACCACCGTCTCCACATAATTGTTAAGAATCCCGTCAAATTCAGTATAGAGATGCCAGAGGTTAGTAGAGCGGTCCAGTTTGGCCGCTCCGCCGGTGGTGGCGGCCCAGACCGCATAAGGATGAACGGCTATTTGCAGCACCTCCCCTCCGGGTATATCCACTCCCAGGCTATAGACTTTATATTGATTCTGCTTAGTATCGTACCTCAGAATTCCCAGGCGGGAGGCAAACCAGAGCTGGTCTCCGGATTTGACAATGCAGTTGACCCGGGTATTGACCACTCCGTAAGGGTCCACAAATTTCTCTCTGGTCTTTTCCTTTAAGTCCAATTTGAAGACCCCTTGGTCGGTCCCCACCCAGACCAGAGAAGAGTCAATTTCAATGGTCCTTACCTCGATCCGGTTCAAGCCGGGAAATTCCACTTTGATTAAAGTATCTGAGCCGGGCTCCATCACGTTCAAACCCCGGGTGGTTCCCACCCAGAGCCTTTTTCCATCTGATTTCAGAGCGGCAATCTCATTTTCCCATAAGCCCCAGCTGCGGGTATAGGTGCGAAACTGCTTTTCCTTTTTGCTGTAGCGCACCAAACCGGATTTAGTCCCCAGCCAGACATAGAGACTGTCGCCGGTGATGGCATTCACATCCGCCGAATAGAAGTTAAAGTTAGAGATCGGCTCCCAGTATTCCCAGCTGTTATCCTGGCGGTTAAACTTGGTCACCCCTTTAGCCGGGGAGCCGAAGCCTACTCCTCCCAGATAGAGAGTCTGTCCGTCTATATAGATGCTTTTGACGCTCTTTTCGTCCAAACCATAATTCAAAAATCTCATCTGGCCGGTGACGCTATTGCCTAAAGCTAAACCCAATCCCCAGGCGGCCAGCCAGACATTGTCATTATCCTCCTGATAGGCAAAGGAGACCGGGAATTGCTGCAGGTAGATGTCCTGGATGTAATCTGTGCCAGGGACAAGGCTGTATCCGAAATCGAGAAAAAAATTGTGATACTTATCCGGCGGCAGAAAATTGTCGGAGGCCGCGGCGGTGTATTCCCCTCCGGCATACCATCTCTGGAAAGTGAGATTGTAGCGGCTCAGGCCGGCCTTGGTGTCGATGACCACTTCATCGTTGGGCTGGTCATAATAGAGCCTTACCACCCAGCTGTCAGCCAGCCCATCTGAGGTAGTCCAGGGATCTTCGAAGGTTCGCATATATTTGTTGAAGCGCATCACCCCGCCGGTGGTGCCGAAATATAAGTACTTATAATCGCCGGCCACCGAGGTGACGTAGCGAAAATTGCTCCAGGAGACCCAGTCCCCGATGTTCCAGTTCCCTCTGGCACCAAAGGCATAAAAATTTCCGACAAAAAGAAGGAGGGATACGACGACTACACCAATTTTAGTTTTCATCAGAAATGGATTATTAGGCCAATTCAGGCCCAGGCGGTCAATTTAGCAAAGGCTTCAGCAATCTTCTCCTGAATATCACCGGCTATTAGGGAATACGGGGTTTTCTCTATTTTTGCCAAGTCCCCGGCCAGGCCGTGCAGGTACACTCCCGCTAAAGCAGACTCTAATACTAATTGCGAGACCGGCTTCTCCTTTTCCAGCAACAGCTTCTGGGCTAATAGGCCGGTTATGATTCCGGTTAATACATCCCCGGAGCCGGCCGTGGCCATGCCGGAGTTGCCGGTGGGATTGACATAGACCTGTCCGGTGGGCTCTGCCACTACAGTCGGTGCCCCTTTCAAGACTAAGACTAAGTTGAAATCCTTAGCGGTCTGGCGGGCGACTTCCACTCTATTTTTCTCAATCTCATCGATGGGAGTATTTATCAGCCTGGAAAGCTCCCCGGGATGAGGAGTGATAATAAGTGGGAAAGGTAAATCTTTCAGCAATTCCGGCTGCTTGGCAAAGGCGTTCAGGCCATCCGCGTCCAATACCATAGGCTTGTTAATTCTGGTGGTTATCAGCCGGCGGACTAACTCAAAGGTCTGAAAATGCTGCCCCAGACCAGGGCCGAGGGCCAGGCAATCAGCCCATTCCAGATAGGGTTTGATTTCGCCCAAGCCTCTGAGGGCCAGATTTCCTTTCTGGCCGACATCCGGCAGAGGCTTGGTCATCACTTCCGTCAGCTTGGCCTCAAATATTAGATTTAAGCTCTCAGGGACACCTAAAACTACCAAACCTGCCCCGGTCTTCAGGGCTGACAAAGAAGCCAGACAGGCTGCCCCGGTCAAGCCTACTGAACCGGCCAGCATGAAGATTTTGCCGCAGTCTCCTTTGTGAATGTGTCCCGGCCTGAGAGGGATAAAACCCTTGACTTCTTCTTCAGAGATTAAATTAAGGTCGATTTTCTCTTCTTCGATGGCGCGTGTAGAAATACCGATATCAACTACCGTGACCTCACCACAATACTCTTTTCCAGGGAAGAAAAACTGGCCTGTTTTAGGCAATCCCATGGTGACAGTAGCGGTTGCTTTAATGCAGACCGGCTTAAATTTGCCGGTGTCGGCATTCAGACCGGAGGGGATATCGACAGCCACTACCGGAATTTTGCCGGAGTTTATCCTCTGAATGGATTCTTTTTCGATTCCGGTGACTTCTCCCTTGAAGCCGGTGCCGAAGATGGCGTCTATTATCAGATGGCAAGCTGAAAAATCAGGTAAGTCTTCCGGCCTGGTGACTTGCTTGATGGGCAACTTTAGCTTGATGGCCCGGTTCAGATTGGTTAAGGCATCCCCTTTGAGCTCGTCTCTTTTCCCCAGCAGGAAAAACTGAATTTTTAATTTCCACTTGGCCAGATGACGTCCGATTACCAAGCCGTCACCGCCGTTATTCCCTTTGCCGCAGAAGATGAAGATTTTCTTCCCCTTAGGGTCTCCCAGCATTTTTTTACACACTTCCGCGGTTCCCAGACCTGCTTTTTCCATCAATTCCAGGCTGGGGATGTTGTACACCTGGATGCTTTTGGCATCGATGTTTTTCATCTGAGAGGAGGTGACCAGTTTCATTTTAATTTCTGGCTGAGTTGATATTCTGGTAAAGCTCTATGGCTTTCAAACGGGCCTGGGCGGCAAAGTCTTTGCCGGCGGACGCGTAAATAATCTCCCGGCTGGAATTGATGATGGAAATTCCCCTTTTGCCGGCGCCATATTTTACCGCTCTGGCTAAATCTCCTCCCTGGGCTCCCACTCCGGGAATGAGAATAGGTAAATCAGGAGCCACTTTTCTGATTTGCAAAAGCTGCCGAGGATAGGTGGCGCCGACTACTAAACCAAGATTTCTGTTTTTATTCCAACTCTTGACTTTAGCGGCAACTTCAAGGTAAAGAGGCTTATTTTTATATTTCAAAAACTGAAAATCTTGGGCCGACCTATTACTGGTCAGACAGAGAACGAAAGATAAGCGGTCTTTATAATTCAGGAAAGGCTCGATCGAGTCAAAACCTAAGTAGGGGCTGACCGTGGTGGCGTCGGCCTGGAAATAATCAAAGATGGCGGAGGCGTATTTGGAAGCGGTGTTGCCGATGTCCCCTCTTTTGGCATCCAAGATTTTCAGAACTTTTTTGGGGATATATTCTATGGTCTTCTTAAGAGTCTCCAGGCCGGTAATTCCTAAAGTCTCGTAGAAGGCCATATTTATTTTGTAGGCGCAGACCAAATCGGAAGTGGCCTCGATGATTTTTTTGTTAAAGGCTAAGAGAGGATCTTTCTGCTTGAGTAAGAACTTGGGGATTTTCTGTAAATCAGAATCCAGCCCCACGCACAGGAGGGAGTCATTTTCCTTTATCGTATTCGACAGTTTCTTAATAGCGTTCATCTTAGGTCATCTAGATATTTCTTGGTTGCTCCCCTCACTTTCTCTACATGTTCAGGTAAACAGAATACAAACAACTGTTCAACATATTTCTCGGGAGCCCCCGTAACAGGAGAGATATCCTCAAACGATTTCACGGTCCCATCCCTCAATTTTATGAGTATGGGCAGATCTTTCTTTAGATACCTATCTGGGTCTCGGTATACCGGATTCTCTACTCTTAGTGGATAAACTACTAAATAATCCTTATCTACTTTCACTTCCTTTGCAATCTCCCTTTCCATTCTTTCAAAATCTATCCTATTCATTTTCTTGATCTTTCTGAGGGTGAGTTCTTCAAAAGCCCTCATGTCTTTCTGAAATCCCCTCTTTAGAAGACGTCTATCACGCAGCATATAAATAAGTTTTGCTGCCTTTCCTCCACCATCACAGATTGTGCTGAGAAATCTATTATCGTCGAGGCTAAGAAATTTCTTGAGAAATTTGTCTGTATTTCCACTTACTTGAAAGTCAGACTGCTTTAGGGTATTATTTCGAAAGGACAACTTGGCAGCCCTCGTGATCATCGAATCGGCAATCAGTCTCACGTGGTGCTGATAAACTTGTATATGCATAAGATATCGAGCCAGCTTGAAACTTATAAGGGCATCCTTACCCTTTTCCTGAACAGCAATATGCCTTTTCTCCACTAGGTCCAATGTATGCATTATTCTTTCTACATCGAAAATGCCATACGCTACTCCAGTATAATACGAGTCCCTTCTCAGATAGTCGAGCTTGTCCACATCTAGTGAACTTGATATTAATTCTCGCAGAGCAGACTCCGTCTCTTTCTTGGCAAAAATCTCTAAGATGGGTTTAGAAAGGCTTCCTAGTAATTTACTAATTTCTCTGGATTTGATTATAGCGCTGGTTATGGAGGAATGCTCTATTTCTCTATCATTAGCTAATGCAAGAACATTCTCAAATACGTGTGAAAATGGGCCGTGTCCGACGTCATGTAGTAAGGCCGCACTCCGGACAATGAGCCTTTCACCATCGCTAAACTTCAGCTTCTGTGCAATTCTATCGGCTAAATATAGGCAACCAAGTGAGTGCTCTAACCGACTGTGAGTAGCGCCAGGGTATACCAGGTCAGTATGAGCCAACTGCTTTATTCTTCTTAGGCGTTGTAGGGGGGCAGTATCAAGAAGGCTGGCTTCGCCTTTAGTAAGACCGATGTAACCATAGAGTGGGTCTCTGATAATCTCAATATCCCATTCTATGGACATCGTTAAGTTTTAACGATCTTGACCAATTGCAGATCCACCAGCAGATTAGTGGCTTGCTCGATTTGGTCCTGAGCCAGGTTCCATCCAAATTTCAAGGCAGGTTTTCTGATTGCTTCAGTAGTAACTGAAGGCTTCTTCTTGACCAGATAATGCACTTTCGCGGCGCAGGAAAGAGATTGCACGTCTAGACCAGTAAGGTCGTTGGCCTTTGTAACCAACTGAGACATGCGGTCTTGATCTTGGCCAAGCTCTTCCTTGATGAAATTGAGGTATGCTTTACCCCTTTCTGTGAGGCTATAACTGAATCTTCTCCACTCTCGCGTGACTATTGTTGAGTGTTCAATTTCCTCGTCAACAAAATCAAGCGAACAAAGCTCTAGAAGCGAATTCGAGGCCTCCGCACTGTAGGGACCATAATAATGCGGGGAGTATGTATCCTTTACAATGCCCTTTTGAGAAGCCAAATAAAGGAGTTTTTGAATAGCTGTGCGACCAGTTATTTTACCCCCAGCAGAATCTAATGCTGTTAAAATTGCATCCCCGTAATCTAGCATATCACCTCCTCCGACTTTTTAGTTAAATTTTATAAAATGTAATACAATCGCTATCTCTGAGCAAGGCCGATCAGCTCCTTAAAGCAGCAAATCTTATTTTCTTCAAGATACTTCTTCAGTCCGGCCACAATCTTGACCGAGGTGTTGGGGTCCACATAATTGGCAGTCCCCACCTGAATGGCACTGGCTCCGGCAAAAATATACTCCAAGGCATCCTGCAGGTTCATGATTCCCCCCATCCCCACGATGGGGATTTTGACCTTTTGATAAACTTTCCAGGTCATGGCCACTCCGACTGGCCGGATGGCCGGGCCGGATAGTCCCCCGGTAATATTGGAAAGAATAGGTTTCTTTTTTCTAATATCAATCGCCATCCCCACGATGGTGTTGATTAAAGATAAACAATCTGCTCCGGCCTCCTCGGCAGCTAAAGCAATATCGACAATGCTGGTCACATTAGGTGAAAGCTTAGCCATCACCGGAATCTTGGTCGCCCCTTTAATTGCCTGAATGCACTCATGAGTCAACTGGGGGGAGGAGCCGAATTCCATGCACCCTTTTTTCACGTTGGGAGAAGATATATTGACTTCCAGCATATGCACGCCCGGAACATTATTAAATCTGGCAGCCGCCTGGGCATATTCCTCAATGGTCTGCCCGGCAATATTGACCACACAGGCGCATTTTTTTGTCCGCAAAAAAGGCATCTTCTCTTGGATAAATTTATCAATTCCGATATTAGCCAATCCGATGGCATTCAGCATGCCGGCCGGAGTCTCAAATGTCCGAACAGGAGGATGGCCAGGCCTGGGTTTAATGGTCAGAGTCTTGGAGACAATGGCTCCGATCTGGTCGATGTCCACAATCGGGGCATATTCGTCTCCGTACCCAAAGGTCCCAGAAGCGACCATAACCGGGTTGTTGAATTTCACTCCCGCCATGGTTAGGGATAGGTCAGGATTAGTCAAAAATCACCTCCCCGGCTTTGAAAATCGGCCCTTCGCAGCAGACTCTTTTGTAGCTCATTTCTTGGTTCTTATCCGGCTGATATTTGACCACGCACCCCATGCAGGTCCCCATCCCGCAGGGCATCCCCACCTCCAGGGAAAGCTCGCAAAATAAATTATGAGAAACCGCAAAATCCGAAAGCCGGGCCAACATCGGCTCCGGGCCGCAGGCGTAGATTTTAATCTTAGAGACCGGAAGTT
>Ga0214473_10002268_pt1 | contig 23760 bp, 21 predicted proteins | sample RVTome_7_FD_203509 | JGI IMG/M metagenome (GOLD analysis project Ga0214473, IMG submission 203509) | Soil microbial communities from uranium-contaminated site in the Upper Colorado River Basin, Wyoming, United States - RVT98D197 | ecosystem: Environmental > Terrestrial > Soil > Contaminated >... | reverse complement strand
AACGTGGCCGACAGAGTAATCGTCTTAAATTTTGGGGAGAAGATAGCTGAAGGAACCCCGGCTGAGGTGCAAAACAATGAGCAGGTGATCGCTGCTTACCTGGGTGAAGATTTTTAGTTTCAGCAATCGTGATTCAATCATGGCCGTTATCCGGGAGAAGATCTTAGAAATGAAGGAGGTCTATGCTAATTACGGGCCCGTGATTGCCCTGATTAATGTATCACTTTATGTTAAAAAAGGTGAAATTGTGACTTTTCTTGGAGCGAACGGGGCGGGGAAGACCACCACTTTGAATGCAATCTACGGTGTCCTGCCCATCGTGAGGGGAGAAGTAATCTTTGATGGACAGCGCATCAATGGGTTAGCGCCACAGAAGCTACCCGCTATGGGGATCTGCTATGTTCCTGAAGGCGTTAAGGTTTTTGCTCCGATGACCGTCATGGACAATCTACTTCTAGGCAGTTATTCCAGGCGCGGTAAGGAGAGAAAGAAGGAAATAGAGAGGAATCTTGCCACCGGTTTTGACCTCTTTCCCATTCTTAAAGAGCGTAGACAGCGACTGGCAGGAACCCTCTCCGGCGGGGAGCGACAAATGCTCGCAATAGCAAGAGGACTTATGTCCTCCCCAAGGCTGCTTCTTCTAGACGAGCCTTCTTTAGGGCTGGCCCCGGCACTAATCACTGAGGTCATGCGGCTTATAGCTAAACTGAGGGACAGAGGACTTTCCGTTCTGCTTGTGGAGCAAAACGCCCGGGCAGCCCTGAGGGTCGCCGATCGAGGATATGTGATGGAAAGAGGCAAGATTGTAATTGAGGGCATTGCAGAACAGCTCCTTTACGATGAACGTGTAAGGTCTGCTTACTTGGGTGGAAAATCAAGGTAAGGACTTTCTGTCCGGGAGGGGCCATATTCTCTTTCAAAGTCGGAATTTAGGCCGCGAGTTTCACTTGACGGAAACTCTCTTTTTGAATACCATTGGGCCTCACGCGTTGAGAGCCCTGGAAACTACTTGAGGCTTTCGATTACATATTACACCGATCTATCTTTTCCGGAGGGCAAAAATGGCGAAGACTTTCATGCCGAAATTCCGAACGCAGCGGGAGATGAGGCGGATTCAACTCCAGGGGCTCCAATGGACGGTTAACCATGTATATCAGAATTCGGATCATTATCGGAAGAGGTTTGACGAAATGGGTGTCAAACCGAAGCATATCAAATCGCTGAAGGATATTTCGAAGCTTCCCTTCACTACTGCGAAGGATCTCCAGGAAGGATATCCCTTCCCTCTCAGGTCCGTTCCTTTCGAAAAAATCGTTCGGATCCATGCCTCTTCAGGCACAACAGGGAAGAGAAAGGTGATGTGCTACACCAAGCGCGATGTGGACGACTGGGCCCATCTCTTTGCTCGCTGCTTTGAGATGGAGGGAGTCGACCGCCAGGACCGCATCCAGGTCGCCGTGGGATATGGTGTCTGGACAGCCGGCGTAGGATTCCAAAGGGCGATTGAAGAGATCGGAGCTATGGCCATCCCCTCAGGTCCGGGTAATATAGATATGCAATGCCAATTCCTGGAAGACTTTCAGACAACTTTTTTCTGCGGTACAGCATCCATGTCCCTCTTGATGGCTGAAGAGATCGAGCGAAGGGGAATGAAGGATCGTATTGCCTTGAGAAAATGGATCCTGGGATCGGAACGAAGCAGCGAAACGATGAGGAGACGGGTTCAAGACCTGACAGGTGTTGAACATGTTTTCGATGTGACAGGCTTGACCGAACTCTACGGACCCGGCATGGGGACCGATTGCCTCAAACACGAAGGGATTCATTTCTGGGCCGATTACTACATTGTGGAATTCCTCGACCCCGAAACCCTTCAACCTGTTGAGCCTGGGGAGATTGGAGAGATGGTGGTGACCACACTTCGAAAGGAAGCAACTCCTCTCATCCGCTATCGGACACGAGACCTCACCCGCCTGATTCCTGAAAGATGTTCCTGCGGTTCTATCCTGCCCCTGCACGATAGGATATTGGGTCGTTCCGATGATATGTTTATCTTCAGAGCCGTCAATATCTATCCCGGACAGATCGATCATATCCTTTCGAACACGAGGAATATAGGGAGCGAATATCAGATTCATCTCGACAGGAAAGAGGACGGGAAGGACTACATGACGGTTAAGGTGGAACGGGCGGAGGGAGTATATCCATCCGAAGACCCCATCCTGACAAGGTCCGTCGAGGAGGAGATTAAGATACAGATCCTTGTCAGTGCGGGGGTCGAGATCGTTGATTACGGTTCATTGCCAAGAACGGAACGTAAGAGTAAAAGGGTCTTCGACAACCGGGAGGAATGAACAAAATTTTCTGAAAATGGAACCAATTTTCTAAAAAAGGAGCCCTTCATGGAAAATTATGATAAAGTTGTAACTTCTTGCTGCAATGGATGTTATTTTGAATGCGGCCTATTGGTGCATGTTAAGAATGGCAAAGTCATTAAGATTGTGGGCGACGAGAAGAACCCTATGAATAAAGGTTATATATGCATGAGAGGAGTCAATTATGCTCACCTCCTTTATCACAAAGACAGGCTTCTTTACCCCATGATGAGAACAAATGGTATAAAGGGTGAAAAAGCAGTTTGGGAGAGGCTCTCTTGGGATAAAGCTCTGGACATCATTTCAGATCGATTGCAGGAAATAAAAGAGAGATATGGCCCTCTATCTTTGGCCGTAGGGATTGATGGAAGACCGCAGCACTGGCAGACGATTTTACTAGGCAGGACCTTGGGGACTCCCAATGTCTGGGCATGTACAGATCTATGCGAAGGACCGGCCATTGTTGCAGATCATGTCACTGTCGGCCAGTTGATAACCCAGATGACTGAACCTGAGTATGAGAAGAGCAATCTCATCGTTCTTTGGGGTGCTAACCCTGAAGTAACCCATGGACCTTATTGGCAGAATATTTTAGCCGCAAAAAAGATGGGGGCAAAAATAATAACCATCGATCCTCGCTATACTAAGGCTGCCGAAAAATCAGATCTCTGGATCAAGATAAGACCTTCCACTGACGGTGCTCTAGCAATGGGGTTGTTGAATGTTGTGATCAATGAAGGGCTATACGATCGAGATTTTGTCGAAAAATGGACAGTGGGTTTTGACAGGTTAAAAGAAAGGGTCCAGGAATATCCTTTGGAGCTTGTTGAAAAGATTACAGGGGTCGAAAAGAGGAACATATTCGAAATGGCAAAAATGCTGGGGGCCGTAAAGCCCGCATGCTTATACAGTCGCACAGGAGTCACTCAAAAGAACAATGCTACGCAAACGGCGAGGGCTCAAACCATTCTCATCTCCATTTTAGGAAATCTGGATATCCCCGGTGGCCAGCCTATTCCAAAAAGATATCCAGGATTGGTCCTAAGAGGGGATTTTGTATACGACCCTAAATATCGATTGAAGCCAGAAATAGAAGACAGGAGAATCGGAGCCCAAAGATATCCTCTCGCCGCCAGATACATCCATGTCTGTCACAACCAGAGTATGGTTCATTCTATTTTGTACGGAGATCCCTACCGAATAAGAGGGGTCTTCCTGACGGGAACGAACCCTGTGCTCTCTAATCCGAATACCCGGAAAACATGGGAGGCGCTCAAAAAACTCGACTTCTTTGTAGTCTCTGATTACTTCATGACTCCAACTGCTGAGATGGCGGATATCGTATTGCCAGCAGCCACATGGATTGAGAGAGATGATATTGGGACAGAATACAACCAGAAATGTATGGGAGTGAGACAAAAGGCGATTGAACCTGTGGGAGAATGCTGGGAAGATTTAAAAATGGTTCTTCAACTGGTCAACGTGATGAAGGAAAAAGGGTATGTCAAACGGGAAGACTCTTTTATCAATTGGGATACCGTTGAAGAGTTAAATAATTTCCGATTGAATGAGACCGGAATGACCTTCCAGGATTTTAAAGAAAAAGGAATAGTCCTCTTCGAACCCACCTACAAAGCTTACGAAAAAACTGGATTTAGAACCCCGTCAATGAAGGTGGAACTTTACTCGAGCATTTTTGAGGAATTCGGATATGATCCCTTGCCAAATTTCCAATATCCCCTGGAGAGTCCTGAAACCACCCCCGAATTGGCTGAAAAATATCCCATGATTCTTTTATCCGGTGTAAAAACCAGACCTTATTGGCATTCCGATGGCAGGCAACTCGATTGGGCGAGGAAAATTCTTCCTGATCCGGAGGTGGAGATAAATAAGAAGGATGCCGAATCGCTTGGAATCGAAGATAACGACTGGATTTGGATAGAATCTACACGAGGGAGGAGAGTCAAGCTTGTTGCTCGATTATCTGACAAAATTCCAAAGGGAGTTGCCAGTGCCCAACATGCCTGGTGGTTTCCTGAGAAGCCAGCCCCGGAGCATGGATGTTTCGATTCAAATATAAATGTAATAACCGTCGATTTTCCCTGCGACCTCATTTCCGGCACCCCCACGTATAAGGGCCTCCTCTGTAAAATAACGAAGGTGAAGGAATAAGCATAAGGTTATTGAAAATGTTGCGTTTGTTTGATAGATTGAAAACTTGAATTGAAAGGAGGGATGAGAGTCGGAAGAGTGGGAGAATACGAGTCGGAATAGACTTTAAAGGACACCTTTATTGACCTGTGATCTAATTTCCGTGGAGGGAAAACGATGAAGAAAATACTATTTTTGATGACGATGTTTGGAATTTGGATTCTTTCTTTGGGTTCAGGCCTCGGTGCTGAACCTATTAAAGTTGGGGGGATATTCTCCCTTTCAGGGGCGGGCGCTCACATCGGTGTTGCGCAGAGGAATTCTGTATTGGTTTCTATTGATGAATTTAATAAGAAAGGCGGAGTGGGAGGTCGTCCTATCGAGATGGTTACTGGAGATGACGAAAGTGATCCTACTAAAGCGGTGCTAGTCCTTAAGAAAATGATCGAAACTCAACCGATCGTTGCTTTGATTGGACCTGTGCGAACCGATGTGGGAATGGCTACGATTCCTACTCTCGAGAAGGAGGGAATCCCAGCTTTCATGCATGCAGGAGGGGACGTGATCATCACACCGGTTAGAAAATGGATCTTCAAGTCACCCTACCGTGCTACTGATGCTATGGAGCGAATTGCCATTTACTTAAAGCAGCACAAGATGATCAAACTTGGGTTTATAGCTTCGGCGGATGGATTTGGAAAAGATGGGGCTGCTATTGTCGATAAGATTGCAGCGAAATATGGATTTGAAATTCTGGCAAAAGAATCCTTCGACCTCAAAGATGTGGATATGACAGCTCAGTTAACCCGTATCAATGCTAAAGATCCGCAAGCCATCATCATATGGACGATCGGCCCTCCGATGGGAATCACCACAAAGAACGCACGGGCTCTTGGAATTAAAGCCCAACTCTTTCAATGCCATGGAGCTGCCGAACCCATTTTCTTCAAACTGGCGGGCGATGCCGCTGAAGGGGTAATGATGCCTTCCACAAAGATTGTGGTGACCGACGAGCTCCCTGATAAAGACGTCCAGAAGAAGAAACTGGTAGAATATGTGAAAGAATATGAGGCTCGATTTAAAGAGAAACCGGGCACGATGGCAGCCTATGGAGCGGATGCGGCCTACCTCGTGCTCGAGGCGATTAAGAAGGCTGGGCCAGATAGGGCCAAAATTCGAGATGCCCTCGAAGGGATGAAAGGCTATGTGGGCCTCAGTGGAATTTACAACCTCTCATCCGAAGACCATACCGGGACCACGGTCAAAGATATAGTCATGGTGAAGGCTGAAAAGGGAAAGTTTAAATTAGTTGAATAGAAAAAAAGCGGCCGGAGCCCCTTGAAATGGACTTCGGCCAATTTTGCAGTTGAAATCGCTACACTTTTCACAAGCAAGAGATGGAACAACACGAACAGATCCTCCAATATCTCATTTCGGGTCTTACCATCGGCGCCATCTATGCCCTGGTGGCGCTCGGATTCAATATTATTCATAATGCTACCGGAATTGTGAACTTCGTCCAGTGCGAATTTGTCACACTCGGCGGCATGATGATGTACACATTTTACACTCTCCTCAGGTTCCCCATCCCACTCTCCTTCTTTTTATCCACAGCAACCGTCACCCTCCTCGGTGCTCTTATTGAAAGGGGACCCATCCGCATGGCCAAGTCGAAGGCCATTATCATCTTGGTTTTCATAACCATTGGCCTCTCCTCCGTGATACGTGGGACAGCCCTTCTCACCTGGGGCCCCGACAATGTTCCTGTCCCACCGTTCTCCGGGGAGGTGGTGATCCGGATGTTTGGCGCAGCCATCCTTCCCCAGCATCTCTGGATTTTTGGGATTACGATTGCTGTGGTTATCCTTCTTCGATACTTCTTTCATCGGACATTGATCGGGAAAGCAATGAGGGCCACGGCTTTCAATCGGAGGGCTGCCTCGTTGGTAGGGATCAGCACCAACCGGATGATCCTCCTCTCTTTTGCGATGAGTGGCGGTCTTGGGGCCATAGGAGGAATGATCATTGCGCCGGTAACCACCACCTCCTACGATACAGGGATTATGTTAGCTCTGAAGGGTTTTGCTGCCGCTATTTTGGGAGGTTATGGAAACAGCACGGGGGCCATTGTTGGAGGGTTGATCTTAGGAGTATTGGAGTCCCTTGGCGCCGGGTTGATCTCCTCAAAGTTCAAGAATGCCTTTGCTTTTCTTATTCTCCTTCTTGTCCTGTTCTTTAAACCAACAGGACTTTTGGGGCATGGAGAAACAGACCGGGTATAAAGAAGTCAACTCCATTGTGATACAATTTATGTCATTCTTCATTAGAAAAAAAGAGAACCTTTTTTTGCTCCTTTTCGCCCTTGCGATCATTCTCATTCCTTTAGGAGTAAAAAATAAATATTACATCCTTGTGATGAATGTTGTTGGCCTCAACACCATTGTCGTTGTCGGCCTCAATCTGCTGATCGGATTTGCAGGACAGATCTCCCTGGGGCATGCCGCCTTTTACGGAATGGGGGCTTATCTATCCGCTGTTTTGACAACGACATACCATCTCCCTCCCTGGCCCACGATTCTCATCGCCATGATCGCTACAGGAACGGTTGCCTACTTTGTCGGATACCCTTCACTCAAATTAAAGGGCCATTATCTGGTGATGGCCACCTTGGGATTTAGCATCATTGTCAACATACTCATGGTTGAACTGGACAAAATTACCGGAGGGCCCTCCGGATTTCCAGGAATTCCCCCTTTGTCGATCGGCAAGCTCGTTTTCGACAATGATTTTAAGAACTTTTACCTCATCTGGACCTTTGTTTTCTTCTCCATTCTTCTTTCCTTCAATCTGGTCCACTCCCGCGTCGGGAGAGCTCTCAGGGCTATTCACGGCAGCGAAATAGCGGCCAACACTTTGGGTGTCGATACCGATAAGTATAAGACAAAGGTCTTCGTGCTGAGCGCCATGTTCGCCTCTTTGGCAGGAAGCCTTTATGCTCACTACATTACGTTCATCAGTCCTCGCAGTTTCGACTTTTATTACTCGATCCAGGTCGTCACTATGGTTATCGTCGGGGGAATGGGAAGTATTTGGGGATCATTCTTCGGAGCTGGCCTCTTGACCCTCCTTTCAGAAATTCTTCATGTGGCTGAAAAATATAACATCATTGCCTACGGAGCCATTCTCACACTGGTCCTTGTCTTTTTTCCGGAAGGCGTTGGCGCTGGGCTTTACAGTGTCTGGCAGAGATGGAAAATCAAAACCCTGACTAAAGAATCGAGCAATAAATGAGCAGGGATGGAAACATCAACCCTTGAATCCAATCGAAAGAAACCCTAAAGAATTCATACTCAGAGGGGACCACGTTTCGAAAACCTTTGGCGGAGTCCTCGCTCTCCATGACGTCTCCTTAGGTATCAAGGGGAATGAAATTACTGCCATCATCGGTCCAAACGGTGCAGGGAAAACTACTCTTCTCAACCTGATCACGGGGATATATCCTCCAACTTCGGGAAAGGTCCTTTTTCAGGGAGAGGGAATCTCTGAACTCAAGCCTTTTCAAATTGCCTTTCGAGGAATTACCCGAACATTTCAGAACCTTCAACTCTTTCAGAACATGACTATCCTAGAGAATGTGATGGTAGGACTCCATACACGAACCCAATCCGAATTCCTCAGTTGCCTCGCCTATCTCCCAAAGGTAAGGAGAGAAGAGAAGATTGTTAAAGAGGAAGGCCACTCCATCCTTCGCTTTCTCAACCTGGAGAGGAAAGCGGACTGGCTCAGCTCCAGCCTTTCCTATGGGGAACAAAGGCGACTGGAGATCGCCCGGGCCTTGGCCGGAAATCCAAAACTGATGCTTCTTGATGAGCCCGTAGCGGGACTGAGCGGTAAAGAAACCGAAGAGATGGCCGAACTCATCTTAAAGATCAAGGAAAACGGGGTGACGATCATGCTCGTTGAACATGACATGAATTTTGTCATGGGAGTCTCCGACAAAATAATCGTCCTCAATTATGGCCAAAAGATCTCGGAGGGAACTCCCTCTGAGGTTCAGAGAGATCCGACGGTGATCAAAGCCTATCTTGGAGAAGGATGACGCGTGCTCTCCGTTCAAACTATCAATACCTATTATGGCGGAATTCACGCCCTGAGAGATTTAACCCTTCATATCGAAGAGGCGGAGATCGTTGCGCTCATCGGCTCAAACGGCGCAGGAAAATCCACTCTACTGAATTGCATATCAGGGGTGGTTCCTTCCCGCACGGGCTCCGCGATGTTCAATAATGTTGAGATTACCCATCTCCCTCCTGAAAAGATCGTAAGCCTTGGCATCATACAGGTGCCTGAAGGCAGGCAGCTCTTCAATCCTCTCACCGTTCTGGAGAATCTTGAGCTGGGAGCATATCTTCGCTTTTCGAAAAGGGAGAAAAAGAATGTTGAAAAAGATCTGGCCTATGTCTTTGATCTCTTTCCCATTCTAAAAGAAAGGAAAGTCCAGAAGGCCGGAACGTTAAGCGGCGGGGAACAACAGATGCTCTCTATCGGGAGGGGAATCATGGGCTGCCCGAAATTGATGCTTTTGGATGAACCTTCCTTGGGTCTCGCCCCTCTTGTCGTCGCGGAGATTCTCGATGTCATTCGCAAGTTACAGGTGGATGGGACGACCATTCTGCTCGTTGAACAGAATGCGAAAGCTGCGCTCAGGATTGCCCATCGGGCCTATGTCATCGAGACCGGAAGAATCTCTTTGGAAGGAGAAGCAAAGGCTCTTATTGAAAACGAAGAGGTCAAGAGAGCCTACCTTGGCAGGGACTATCGTGAGAAATACGGAAAAATAATCCCCCCTGCGGAAGAAACTCTGTCGTAATGACCAGAAACGCTATGCTCGTCGTTCTGAGCAAAGCTGAGAATCCAAAGTATTCAAGGTGTCACAAATTCGATACTCTTCGGCATCCGCCTCAGAACGACATTGTCACACAGTCTCAAAGGCGCGAAGTTCTTTCTATGTTCTCCAACGGAGGCTCTGATGCGAAAGTTTGACTACCTCAAACCTAAAACCCTCAGTGAGGCTTTCGATCTTTTGAAGCAGCATGGCCGAAAAGCGATGCTCATCGCCGGAGGCACGGATGTCATCGTCATGGCAAAACAGAAGAAGGTCTCCCCCGACGTTCTCATCTCCCTTCGGGAGATACCCGAATTGGATCACATCCAATATAACGGAAATTTGAGCCTTGGCGCTCTGGTGACTCACCGGGACATCGAAAAGTCCGAACTGATCAGAGAGCAGTTCTCAGCCCTGACCGACGCCGCCGATGTTCTCGGGTCCATACAAATCAGGAACGTGGCAACCATCGGCGGTAATGTCTGCACAGCGGCCCCGTCCGCCGACATGGCTGCCCCTCTCCTGGTTCTTGGCGCCCAGCTGAAGGTACAGAGTGCAAAGTCAGAGCGAACGATTCCCATCGACCAGTTTTTCACCGGTCCGGGCAAAACCGTCTTGGCACATGGAGAGATTCTCACCGGGATTGAAATTCCAAAACTTCTTCCCAATACCGGCTCTGCATACTGGAAGCATCAGAGACGTCAAGCCCTCGATCTTCCGATCCTTGGAGTCGCCGTTCTCCTCTCCCTGGACAAGGGGACGTTTACCTGCCATGACCTCCTTTGCACAACCTCTCCAATCTCCGCGGTCCTCCACTCTCTTGAAACGGAGGAACTCGTATGTGAGGAGATCAGGATTGCATTGGGGGTAGCAGCTCCTACGCCAATCAGGACGAAGAGGGCTGAGGACCTTCTTCGAGGAAAAAAGATTAGCGATGAACTTCTGGAGCAAGTGGCTCTTGCGGCTGCGGATGAATCCAGGCCCAGGGACTCGCTCCGGGGCGAGGCCTGGTACCGGAGTGACATGATCAAGGTCTCGGTGAAGCGAATGACCATGAGATGTATTGAAAGAATTCTCCAGCCGGCAGAGACGGTGTTTCCCACGAGGCTATGGTAATAAACGATGAACAATGGACGATGAACAATGAACAAAAACGACGGACAATGAACCGTTCATCGTTTAACGTTCATGGTTCATTGTTAGAGGGGCATGCGATGCAAAAACAGACGATCCATTTCATACTAAACGGGGACCCGATCGAGGTGGAGATCGAACCCTATCTCACCCTTTTACAACTGCTCAGGGAAAAGCTAGAACTCCTCGGAACGAAGGAAGGTTGTGGGATGGGCGAATGTGGTGCCTGCACCGTATTGCTGGACGGGAAAACGATCAACTCCTGTATCTTTCCCGCCATGGAGGTGGCAGGAAAGAATGTCACGACGATCGAGGGTCTCAGAGATTCACGGGGCTACCTTCATCCCATCCAGAAGGCTTTCATTGAACAGGGTGCGATCCAGTGTGGTTTCTGTACGCCCGGGATGGTCCTCTCCGCGAAGGCATTGCTCGATGAAAACCCCAATCCCGCAGAGGAAGAGATCCGGACCGGCATTGCAGGAAACCTGTGTCGCTGCACCGGCTATATTCAGATTATCCAGGCCATACAGGCCGCCAGCAAGCAAGGAAGCACCAAATGACAAGCACCAAATTCCAAATAAATTCCAATTACCAAAATCCAAACATCGAAACAAAACCGTTTGGGTCATTCGGTCATTGGGATTTCGGAATTGTTTGGAATTTGGGATTTGTGATTTGGAATTTCATTTCCGGATGATGGGGGTTCTATGGACGATTTCATCAACATCGGCAAGCGCATTCCCAAGATGGATTCAGAGGAAAAGGTGACCGGCAAGGCAATCTACATCCATGACCTGAAGATACCGGGGATGCTTCACGGAAAAATCCTTTACAGCCCTCATGCCCATGCGAAGATATTGAACATCGATACATCCAGAGCTGAAAAGCTACCCGGTGTCAAAGCCGTCCTGACGGGGTACAATACTCCTCCGCTCAAATTCGGTTTCTACAAAGACAATGTCCCTCTCAAGGCCGGCAAGGTCCGTTCCTATCGTGATGAGGTTGCTGCTGTTGCCGCGATCTCTCCCGACATCGCAGAGGAGGCGATCGATCTCATCAAGGTTGAATATGAAATCCTTCCATCTCTTTTCGATCCTGAAGAAGCCATGAAAGAGGGGGCGATTCTGATCCATGAGGAACACGTAGGCGGAAAGGAGAAGAAACCTACCAATGTCCTCAACCTTCCCTGGAGGCTCAGCGCCGGAGATGTGGAGGAGGGAAGGAAGCATTCTGCCTATGTGGCGGAAGATCGTTTTCAGGTGACATGGGTTTCTCATTGCTGCATGGGAACGAGCGGCTGCCTGGCCCAATTTGATGCTAAAAATAATCTGACCATGTACAGCATCACTCAGATCCCTTCCCTGGCCCAGAAGGACTTTATTGAAGCCCTTGCTGCAATGGGGCTGGAAGGAAAGAAGGTCCGGGTGATAAAGACGATGATCGGAGGCGGGTTTGGAAGTAAGCTCGATACCTACGCCTTCGAATACATTGCCATCCTTCTGGCCTACAACACCCGGAAGCCCGTGAAGATCGTCTTCAGCCGGGAAGAAGAGTTCTTCGCCACCTCACCCAGGCAGCCCGCGATCATCGATATCGCCCAGGGGTGCACAAGGGATGGAAGATTGACCTTTCGCGACATCCGGATGATCCTCGACAATGGTGCATACACCTCCTGGGGGGCTACAACGCCCTCGGTCATGATGATGCCCATCTCCTCCCTCTATCGGGTCCCCCATGTCCGGTATGTGGCAAAGTGTGTCTATACCAACAACACTTACTCACAAGCGATGAGAGGATATGGGAATCCCCAGGCCACCTTTGCCATCGACTCCCAGATCGACACTCTAGCGGAGATGGCAGGGATCGATCCCCTCGATTTCAGACTGAGAAACGCGAATACACCGGGTGAGATCACCCCCCAGAACTTTAAGATTAATACCTGCGGCCTGAGGGAATGTATTGATGCAGTCGCCCAGAGGCTCGATTGGAGACAGAACCGAGGAAGGAAGGATGGAAGAGGAATCGGGATGGCCTCCATGATTCACGTAGGCGGAGGAGCCCGGGTTTATAAATCGGATGGATGCGGGACAATGATCAAAATCGATGACTTCGGGACGGTAAATGTCTTTACCGGTGCTACCGACATGGGTCAAGGATCTGATACCGTGATCGCCCAGATCGCCGCGGAAGAACTTGGTTTAAGAGTGGAGGATGTGGTTGTCGTTCACACGGATACCGACATCTGCCCATGGGACGTGGGGGCCCACGCCAGCCGTACAACCTTTGTGGCCGGAAATTCCGCCTTAGGAGCGGCAAGGAAGATCAAACGGCAAATTCTGGAGGTTGCAGCACCAGCCTTAGGCGAGGACCTCGAGAATCTGGACATCCGGGATCGTATGATTTTCTCAAGAAAAGATCCGGAAAAGAAGATTCCTCTTGGAAAGGTGCTGAGATCTGCCCACTACAGTTCCCAGGGGACAATGATCATGGCGGAATATTTCTATGAGCCCCCTAACGAGAATCTGGATAGAGAATTCAAAGGGAATATGTCGGTTACCTATGCCTATGGAACGCACGGTGTGGAGGTGGAGGTGGATAAGGAAACGGGTCAGGTAAAGATTCTCAAATATATCGCAGCCCATGACGTGGGCAAGGCGATCAACCCTATGCTCCTGGAGGGTCAGGTCTATGGAGGGGCGACGATGGGAATTGGTTACGCCTTGACCGAGAGGCTCATCCTGAACAATGGGAGGGTGGCAAACCCGAACTTTCTGGATTACAAGATGCTGACGGCCAAGGATGTTCCTAATATCGAGCCCGTCGTTATCGAGACGAATGACCCTTACGGACCCTTCGGGGCCAAAGGGATCGGTGAGCCGGGATCGGTTCCGACAGCACCGGCGATTGCCAATGCCATTTATGATGCGGTCGGGGTGAGGATCAGAGAACTTCCCATCACCCCCGAAAAGGTCCTGGCCGCACTCAAGAAAAAAACGCATAGCGCCTAGGGCATGGCGCATAGCGTCTAAAGTCCCAAATGACCCCCCGTCACCCAAAACTTCTCCCCGTGGGGAGAGGCTTTGGGTGAGGGGGAATGTGCTCCATGCTATTTCTTCTACCCTGAAACCTCTTTCCAAAACTGCCATTTTTCATGTAGACCTTTCATAAATTGTCAAAATTTCGACACCCTGGTCCGTCCATTCACAAATTTCCCTCCCTACTTCTCTAAAGCCAAAACGCTTTAAATAATAAATAATTAGGAACAAATTCTGGGCTTATATGCAAATTGGAAGCATTTTGGAACAAAAGTTGCTTATTCATTACCCCGTAGTGTACTTTCTGCCTCAGCTGGAACGCACCGCTGAAGAGATGACAGGAGAACATGTTCGGAAATTTGTCGCGGAAGAGGAAAAGTCCCGCAAAACTGGGATGGCCAAATTATCTGACTTCAGATGGCAAGGAGAACCGAAAAATGAATCGATATTCCGAATTCAGAAGTCCGAAATCCGAGATTATCGTGAGAGAAATCATGACACCCCGCGAAGCAGCGGAATATCTGAGTGTCCATGTCCGGACCATTTATCGCCTGGCTAAAAATGGGGAGATCCCTTGCCGTAAGGTTGGGGGGAGTTGGAGGTTCAAGAAGGATGCCCTAGATCAATGGTTCACATGAAAAGAATATCCAGAATATCCCTCGATCGATGCAAGGGGATGATCGAGGCGAGGTCGGGACGTTTCACCCACCGCCCCTCACCTTGATGAGTTGGGCCACGATACTTACCGCGATCTCTTCAGGGGTCTCGGAATTAATGTCCAGTCCAATCGGGGCATAAACCCGATCGAGGGCCTCTTTTCGAACTCCCTTCTTCATCAGGTTCTGGTAAAGGGTCCAGATCTTCTTCTTCGATCCGATCATACCTATATAACGGGCATTGCTTCTGACCGCCTGTTCCAAGACAACACCATCATAGAGATGTCCCCGCGTGACGATGACGATATAAGACGAGTCATCGATGTTTAGAAGGTCCAGACATCTCTCAAATTCTGAAACCAGGACCTCGTCAGCCTCCGGGAAGCGCTCCCGGTTGGAGAAGATCTCCCGATCATCGAGGATCACCACCTTGAAACCAACCCTTTTAGCAAGGGGGGCCACTTCCTGGGAAATATGTCCCCCACCAAAGATATGGACTGTCGGTTCAGAGGCGATTGGCTCCAACAATACCTCGGCTTCTTTCCATGGAGAACCACTTTCGTTTTTCAAAATCACGACCTTCGGGCTTTTTCCGTCCACCAACGCTTTACTTTCTTCCATCACCCTCCGTTCCAGATCCTCAGCATGAACCAGGTAACCGACTTTCTCTCCCGAAAGTCTCATCAATACCTTTGAACCCTCCCTGTTGGGAAAATCTGCGTCCAAAGAGATCAGGGTTGCCAGAACGCCGGAACCCCCTTTCTGTTCAATCTTGGAGACTTCTTGATAGATCTTCGAATATTCCTCCTTCATGGGCTCCAAGAGAATATCGATGTCTCCGCCGCAAATGAGCCCGCCCTCCGCAAGCTGTTCGGAGGTCAGTCTAAAATGAAGGACTTTCCCCTTCCCTTTTTCCATCACCTGCTGAGCTTCTTGCCATACCTCCGCCTCGACGCATCCTCCCCCGATGGAACCCAATGCCTTTCCATCGCTCTTCACGAGATACTTTGCACCTGCTGCCCTCGGGGCAGAACCCACTCGATTGATCAACGTGGCAAGGACTACCTTTTCCCCCTTATCAAGGGCTTTAACAATTTCACCGTAGATCTTTTGCATGATCGGGACCTCAGCGCATGATTCTATTAGAAATTCTAACGTATCCGCCTCCAGGTTGCAAAGGCGGGACACAAACCATGGGGTGGCGCCCCTTATGGTTTCTTTTCTTTAGACACCGGCTTCTTCTCTTTCTGAGGCGGCTTTGCGACATCCTCTTTCGATTTTGCAAGAGGAAGAAGGTAGAGATTATAAAAAACCGGGTCAGCCCACAATTCCAATTCGGGTGCCAGATCACCCACATAAGCACAAAGGAATGGCATATTGTTGTAAGCATTAAAGTTCTTCGAAAGGTCCTTGAGGGACTTAAAAAGTTTGATCGACGGCACAAGAAGAACAGGCCTCTCCCTCAGCAATTTAAGTTGCTCGAGGCCTGTTTCGATTCCCTCCCGGTCCTCTTCCAACTTGGACATCCAGAATCTCCCCTCCTGGTATCGAACTTCCATGTCTCCCCTCTGAATGGCCTGAGTTAGCTTGTCACGAACCCGCGAAGCCTCTTCCATCACCTCGTTAATCCGATTTAATAACTCCCCCTTCTCTTTCTTCGAAAGCTCATTCGCACTGGATGCGGACTTTGCCAAGAAATGTTGGAGTGAATCATTTTCAGCCCGGGCGAAGGATCCCAGAAAAAGAAACGAAATGATCAAACCGAAGACTGCTTTCCAACGTCTCATCGTATCTCCTATGAAGAAAGGGCTATTCAAACAACACTTCCGCTACAGGAGGATCGTGCTTGACCTGCCCCAGAACAACCCTTTCGATCCGGGGATGCCTCCTCTGCAAGATCTTCTGCCCCATTCGTTTTGCCGCTGTCATCCCGTCGTGAATATCAACTTTATTGAGAAACGCAACCACTCTGGACGAAGACGGTGCTCCTTTGAAGATGCCTTCCTCATGAGTCATCAGAATCGCCATGGCTTCTTCAGTCATTCTTCCTCCCATGGGGATTCCTGTGATTCTCGAAACGATCTCCGGCCGAAACACGCCTTCCTCTGCCAGGTCTCTTCCTACACCGTCAGCCCCCAGAATGGCTACCACCAAAGTTGTATTCAAGGGAATAACCGGCTCCCCTTGCCTGGGGGCTTTGACAGGTTTCCCTGATGCACCGTCAGCTTCTATGATAAGATACTCGATTTCACCCGAATTCCAGAGTTCCATCGCCAAGGCCGCAGAAATCCCTTTCAGCTTCCCTGCTCCGAGCCTCTCCGTTGCGACCGTAATATGCCCGTATTGACCGAGGTGGCGATGCACAAATTCCCTGATCTTCCCTTCATCTCGATCCACGAACAAGAAGACCGTCTCTCCTTGGACGGGTTCCAGAATCTTCGTCGTTGTGGTCGTCAACACCTTTTTCTTTCCAAGGAGCAACTCCCTGGCAAGACGAAACATCAAGGTCGTCTTTCCGCCTGCGCCGACGAGGCTGATCACTTCTCTCTCACGAAGACCCAGCGACTCCTTCAAGGACCATTTTCCTCCGGGCTTCTCAATAAGGGAAGAGCCTATTTTCAGATCAGAATCCATATTCCGTCAAGCACCAAATTCCAAATCCCAAATTCCAAATAAATCCCAATTCCAAATGACCAAATGTCCTGTTTGAGATTTTGGATTTTGTAAACTGGAATTTATTTGGGATTTGGTGCTTGGGATTTGGAATTTAGGTTCGCACCTGCATTCTTCTTGCCATCCCCTTAACCGTGGAGAGTTCAGCTATTGTACCAATAAAGTATGCCTTCCAATACCCCTCCGCCGATGGCTCGGGCTTTCTCAGAGATGGTGAAGCAGGACTCCCTCTTCCCCCTCGGATCAATGTCGCCCACTTTCATCCCTTCCATCACTTCTATCCCCTCACGCAGAAGACCCCTCACTACTCCGCTCATGTTTGCAACCAGTTGAAGATCGTCAACCATCGCCACGACCGATCCTTTGCCGGCCGCTTCTCCTATCGCCTTTTGCGGTCGAAAGATGCCCCGATTCATGGCACGGAGCACTCTCTCGACCGTGTATCCCGCAATCTCACCGGGAATGCCCGTATCTGCCTCGGCAGCACCCTTCAAGATCATCCTCCCGAGATTATGACCCCGATTCGTTTCAACAACAATATGCGCATCTTTCCCGCATGTGAAGCCCGGACCCAGGCCAATGACGAGAGGAGCGTCATTGATTTCTGTCCCCAGGTTCTTCTTGGCTATGATGGCGTCGACCAAAACATCTGGTTTCAAATAAGCTCTCGTCTTCTTCCCATCCGGATCGATGAGGACCGGAATCTTCTTTTCCTCCCATGCAGATTCAATCCTCTCCGGTGCAGGAATAGATTTTGCCCGGACTCCTTCCACCTCCTTCTCGCCCTCGTAGAAGGCTTCACAGAAGGCAACCCCCCTTCTCACGGCAAGAGGGTTTGGAATCTCAATCATGCAGATTTTAAAATGGGAACGATATAACCGGTGGGCAACACCACTGGCCATCTCCCCTGCCCCCCGAATCAAAACAATCAGATCTTTCATCTTTTTCTCAGCCACCTGCCCCCCTCTTCTCACGATTCAATGACTCGTTGCTCAGAAAATAAGGGTTCGTCCCATGGTCAGGGCAACGACGCCCGTTTCGTCATTCGGTGATCCCGCTGCAAGCGGGATTTGGTCTTAGTACCTTCACCTAACCACTGCACGAAACACGATACGGGCTTCGTAACCGTAACCTTAACCTAAGACCGGGGACCATTTTCATGTTTCGTGCCTGCACACCGAAGTGCCGTGTTTCGGCACGCAGGCGTGGGTAACCTCCCGGCCATGGAGGATCAGTTACAATTAACCCTTAACTGACTTCCTATATTCTTTCCATGTATCAAGATCTTTTACAACCCCTTCGGACTTCGTTCGAGCTTCGACGACATCATATGAATATTTCTCCAGGATCGTTCTTCCTCCGGCATCTCCTCTTAACCTCATTAGGTCTTTTTCATATTTTCGATCGAAAACGACTGGATGTCCCTTTCTCCCATTGAAAGAAGGAACGACAATTCCCCCCTTTTTCCGAAAGAAGGCATCGATGAGAGCATCGATCGTCCTTCTCTTCACGAAGGGTTGATCTCCCAATGCGATCAGTATTCCCTGACTGTCGGGACTGATGGCCTGGAGGCCTTGGCGGATAGAGGTACTCATGCCCTTCCGGCACTGAGGGTTTATTATAACCTTTACCTTAAGCCCTTCCAAACACACGCGCATCCCTTTCGTTCGACCACCCAGAACGACAATCACCTCCTTCACCTTCGAGCGAACGAGGGGATCAAGGGAGCGTTCCAAGACCGTCTTCTTCCCCAATGGAAGCGATAATTTATCAACCCCCATTCGTTTGGATTCACCCGCCCCCAGCAGGATTGCAGAAACCCTCACCTTACCAACCCTCTTTTTACTAATGCCCCATGCCCGGAGGGCACCCTCGAATCCCGCCTAAAGCAGGGAAAATGGTTTATAGATTCCGTAGTTACGCTATTCGCCATGCGCTTTGCGCTATGTTATTTTCTACATAATTGCCCCTGGCCGCGTGGTTACCCACGAATTCGGTAGTTACGCTATGCGCTATGCCCTATGCGCTATGCAATTTTTACGGTTTAAGCATGATTCTTGCGTCCGCCACAACACATTTTTGGGGTGAGCAGATGACTGGATTGAGATCGATCGACTCGATGAGATTCTCGACGTCCATAACCAAATCAGAAAAAGTCTTGAGGAGCTTTTTCAACTCCTCAAAATTGACAGGAGGCGCCCCTCGGTAACCCTCGAGCAAGGGTCTGGCTTTGAGGCACCTGATCATCGAATCAATATCCCTTTGATCGAGAGGCGCCATTTTCAAAACGACGTCTCGATAGATCTCCACCCATACCCCTCCCATCCCGAAAAGGATCACCGGGCCGAACTGGTAATCATTCTTTGCCCCAAGAATTAATTCTAAACCCGAAACCACCTCCTCAATCAGCATCCCGGCAAATCCCTCAATCTTACTAAAACGATGAAAAGTCTCTTTCAGTTTTCTCTCACTATCGATGCCCACTTCCACTCCGTTCTTGTCTGATTTATGAATTACCTTTGGCGATACCACCTTCCCAACCACGGGATAGCCTATTCTTTCAGCAAACTGCAGGGCTTCTTCGATCTGGAGGGTCGAGAAGAATCGAGGGACTTCGATGCCGGCAGAAAAAAGAAGGTCTTTGGCTTGGGGTTCCAGCACCCAGCCTATCTCTTTTGATAACGAAAGGATTTCTTTCATCTCCTGGGTCAACATGGCTGGTTTCTCCTCATCGCCTCTGCCATATGGACGGCTTCTTCAATGGAATGGGCAACAGGGATCCGATTGAGTTGAAACCCTTCGATGAACATCAGATACTTTTCCACGTGGGGGACATAAGCAATCATGGGTTTACCCGTCTGACGATGAATTTGACTTAACCGTGCCCCCAAATCGGAAGTAATCCCTGGTACATAGGGCAAAAGTAGGACCAGGATACAGTCAACCTCTTCCTTTCTGCTTAAAGCGTTTGCCGCAGCGACAAAATCCTCATCGACGGCACTTCCTGTCAAGTCAATCGGGTTGATCAAAGAAGCAATTGCCTGTATCCGAGGAGAAATCTTTCCCTTGATTTCGATTTGATCCTCCTCCTTCAATACTGGCACTGAAATTCCGTGAGATAAACACGCATCCACGGCCATTGCGCCATGCCCGCCACTCCCGGTAATGATACCGATCTTTCCCTCGATGAAACTCTGATAACAGCAAAGGGCTTCGCAAAAGGGGATCAACTCGAATTCATCTTTGGCTTCCACCACACCATATTGAGCAAGGACTGAAGAAAAAACCTCGTAGTCACCCGCCATGGATGCGGTATGGCTTGACACGGCCCGCCCCCCCATGGAAGTCTTCCCAGCCTTCAGGACCACTACAGGTTTAGAACATTGTCCCGCTTTCACAATGAACTCTCTTCCCTCTCTTTCTCCGAATCCCTCAATATAGAAAGCAATCACCTTGGTCTCAGGATCACCGGAAAAATATTCGAGGAGATCAATTTCCCGGATTAAGGCTTTATTCCCAATGCTCACTGCCATCGAAAGACCCACCCCTTCTCCTGCTAATTTGACCATATGGTCTACTAATATCCCCCCGCTCTGACTGACCAGGGCCACCCCGCCCTTTTCGGGTCTCACGATTCGCTCACTAGGGATAAAAAAAGTATCGACATGGGGAGGAGAATAAACCCCCAGACAATTAGGTCCGATAAAAGGAAAACCGACTTCTTTCGCAATCGAGACGATCCGGTCCTCCAGCTCCTTCTTCCCCGCTTCAGCAAATCCTCCGGAAATCACCACTGCGCCACCGACCCCAGCTTCAATACAATCGGCCATAAGCCTCGGAACGATTTCAGCCCGAGTCGCTATTACCGCCAAATCAACCTTTTCAGGAATATCGAGGACGCTGGCATAGATTCTCTCTCCTTGATAAATACCTCCCCGATCGTTGACCGGAAAAACCTTTGTCTGTAGACGGAGGTTGTTCTTATTGTAAATGACATTGGCCGGATGCTTCTCATTGGTCAAAGAAACGCCGATTACGGCCAGGGTCCTCGGTTTAAAGAGCAAGTCGAGGTTCATTCATTCCTCCTTTCCTCTGTCGCCTTCTTTTGCTCCATCCCCTTGGGAGATTAGAATACGAGAGAGAAGGGGAGCTCACAGGGACGTTTCTTTGGCCGCCGATTCAATCGCCTGACTTTTATATATATCAACCGATCCCAAAATACAATATTTTTTGCCCCAAAATGGGGTATCCACCCTATTTACTTTCCGGACGATTCTGGTGAGAATGTGCCCAAAGGAGATAAATTCCCTTTGAATCTGACCGGGGCCAGCAGTCCCGCGCCTGCGCGCTGAAGCGCTTCGGCGCACAAGCGCGGGACAGATGCCTGCCTGCCGCAGGCAGGGGTGTTTTTTCAACAGCCTGTGGAGGGATGAAAATGGCAAAGCTTACGCAAGAGATGAAGGACTTGATCGAATCTCAAAAACTCTGCTTCGCAGCAACCGCAAACCAGGATGGAAAGCCAAACGTTTCTCCAAAAGGTTCTCTCTATGTCGTCGATGATGAGACATTAGCCTTTGCTGATCTCTATTCTCAAAAAACCAGGGCGAACCTGAGGGTCAATCCCAGTATCGCCCTGGCCGTCGTCGATCTGAGAACTCTAAAGGGATATCAATTCAAAGGCAAGGCAGAACTTCTTGAAGAGGGAGATATTTACAACGATGTGGTCTGCTATCTCCAGACCCTGCCTCTCGACTTACCCGATCCCCAATACGTCGTGAAAGTCAAAGTAGAAAAAATCTTTGACCTTACTTTTGGCAACTAATCCCCGGGGTAAGGTAAAGGTTGAGGCTGAGGTTAAGGTTTAGACGTTTAACGAGTTGATATAGAAAAAACATCGTCGGCACTTTGAAACATAGGGCAGCCCACCGTTTCTGCCCTGTGCCATATCACAATATATCCTAGCATCCTCGCGGGCCGGGCGGTGAAATTGGACAAGAGTGGTATGGTAATTTCAGGTCCCGGCTTGAAATGTCCAGGGCCTGCCGTTTTGGTCCGCACGATGGTTAAGATCACGGCAAATTTCTTTCCTCAACCTTAACCTCATCCTCAACCTGAATCTAAACTTCTTCAGCCATGGTTGTGAAGAGATCATGGTGTTCTTCTTCGTCTTCGAGGATCTCCTTAAAGATAAAGGCCGTCGTTACATCTCCTTCTTTTTCTGCCATCCCGATAATCTTCTTATACATCTCGATCGCTTCCACTTCTGCCTTGATGTCAAGATCGAGAAACTCATTCAGACTTCCTCCAACAGTGATCGGGGAGGGCTTGGTCGTCGGAGTTCCCTCAAGATACCAGAGTCTTTCAGCAATTTTCTCCCCATGCTTCATCTCAGCAATAGCCGTCTGCTTGAATTTATCCTGAACGGCAATGCCTTTCACGCCTATAACCTGGATATGCTGCCACATGTACTGGATGCTGACCTGGATCTCCCTTGCGATGGCATCGTTCAACATCTCTTTCAATGCGTCACTCACTTTAACAACCGGTTTCAAATGGTGCGTCATAATCTACCTCCTCATCGAATTTTAAGAAATCACTCTCTATTTTTTATACCACTGGTTCTCCCGTAAAACAAGCAAATACTTTATCCACCTCCGCGGATCCCTCGCGGATTGCTGCGGCGAGAACCCGTAATCTGGGGAACGGACTCCGATCAGTATGTCTCTCCACGACGGCAGATTGGACCGCGGGAAGGGGACATTTGACAGATTCAATCCGTTGTGCTATCGATACGTAAAGGAATGAGAACTCTGGTTTCTGCCGCACTTCTTTTTCTTCTCTTTCAACCCGTTCATGCCCAGGCGGCAATGATCACGGATGTAAGGTCCTGGTCTGCGCCTGACCACAGCAGGGTTGTTCTGGATCTCACCGGACCGGTTCTGCACGAAGGGTCGACCCTTGAAAACCCTCCTCAATATCACCTGGAAATAAAGGAGGCTACGCTTCTGGTCCAGAAGAGGGAACTGGAGGTGATGGACAACTTTCTTACAAAGATGAGTTTGGCCCAACTCTCGAAGGACAGGGTAAAGATCATCTTTCATCAAAAGAAACCCTTAACCACCACTGTCTTTTCGCTGAAGCCATACCTCGATAAACCCCATCGCCTCGTGATCGACCTTGTCGATTTGGCACAAGAAAAAAAGGAACAAGAAGAGAGGCAGAAGCAGAAAGAGAGAAGGGGAAAAGGAACGAGGATCGTCGTCATAGACCCCGGCCATGGAGGTGAAGATCCAGGTGCGATCGGCACTCAGAAGGCAATGGAGAAAGACATCGTCTTGAAGATTGGTGAGAAGGCCGTCCAACTCGTTAATGGAAGTAAAGAAATCCAGGCCTTTCTCACACGAAAAGGGGACTATTTCATTCCATTGGGAGAAAGGGTCAGGATGGCGAGGGAGTACGGGGCAGATCTCTTTGTCAGCCTTCACGCCGATGCCAGCCACAATCCGCATGCCAGAGGATCCTCTGCTTATTGTCTCTCCCTGTCGGGTGCAACCGACCAGGCCGCCAAGATCCTGGCCGATAAAGAAAACATGTCAAACATTCTGGGAGGGGCGTCTTCAAGGTCCGCTTCCATCGTCAAAGATCCTCACGTGAACCAGATTCTCATAGATCTGATGCAGAACAATTCAATGAAGAAAAGTTTTGACTTTGCTGAATTTCTTCTCGAAGACCTGAAGACCATAAACCGCTTAAAGTATTCATCCTATCGCCAAGCCAACTTTGTTGTGTTGAGGGCTCCCGATATCCCTTCCGTGCTGTTTGAGATTTGTTACGTCACCAATAAGGAAGAC
>Ga0214473_10002267_pt1 | contig 23764 bp, 23 predicted proteins | sample RVTome_7_FD_203509 | JGI IMG/M metagenome (GOLD analysis project Ga0214473, IMG submission 203509) | Soil microbial communities from uranium-contaminated site in the Upper Colorado River Basin, Wyoming, United States - RVT98D197 | ecosystem: Environmental > Terrestrial > Soil > Contaminated >... | reverse complement strand
CCGGCCATCAGGAACGGCGCGCGCCAGGTTCCCTTTCGCATGAGCGACATGACGTCAGCACTCTAGCATGCCGGGTCCGTTCCGAACCACCCCTTGCGCAACGCCCACTTGGCGGTCTCGAGCACCGGGAATACGGTGAGCGCCGCCGGAAGGACGATGAGCCAGTCCCTGCCGCCAAGCGAAAATGTCCCGAATGGTTCATGAAGCGCGGGAACGTACACGATTGCGGCGAGCAGCATGAGCTCCCAGGCCACGGCGAGGTTAAGCCAGCGGTTCGCGAACGGGCGCTGGAACAGCGAATGGCGCTCGGAGCGGAATATGTAGGCCTTGAAGAACTGGATGAGCACCAGCGACACGAACGTCATCGTGACCGCCTCGGCGGCCTCCAGGCCCGATCGCAGGGCCCAGGCGAAGATGAAGAAGTTGACCGCCATCGACCATAGCCCCCCGAGCGCCATAAGACTGACCACTCGCCTGGACAGGATGCCCGTTCCCGGCTTGCGGGGCTCGCGCCGCATGAGGTCGGGCTCGTACGGATCCACCGCGAGCGCAAGCGCCGGAAGGCCGTCCGTGGCCAGGTTGACGTAGAGGATCTGCACCGCCGTGAGCGGAAGGGGCAGCCCGGCCGCCATCGTGGCGGCGATGAGCCCTATTTCCCCCAGGTTGGAGGAAAGGAGGTACATCAGGTACTTCTTGATGTTGTCGAATATGGCGCGCCCTTCGCGGACGGCTGCGACGATAGACGCGAAGTTGTCGTCGGCGAGCGTCATGGCGGCGGCCTCCCTGGCGACGTCCGTGCCCGATATGCCCATGGCCACCCCGATGTCCGCTTTCTTGAGTGCCGGGGCATCGTTGACCCCGTCGCCGGTCATGGCTACGATGTGACCCCGCCTTTGAAGCGTCGAGACGATGCGCAGCTTGTGCGCCGGCGATACGCGGGCGAAGACGTCGATCGACTCGACTTTTCCTTCGAGTTCCTCGTCCGTCATGGCGTCGATTTCCGCGCCGGTCACCACCAGGCCTTCCCGCAGCAGCCCGAGCTCCCGGGCGATGGCGCGGGCCGTGGCCGGATGGTCGCCCGTGATCATCACGGGGCGGATGCCCGCCTGGCGGCAAGTTTCGATCGAGGGTCCGGCTTCCGGCCGCGGAGGATCCATCATTCCGAACAGCCCGAGGAACGTCATCTCACGCTCCGCATCGAGGAGGGAACCCGCCTGCCGCTGCGAGACCGCAAGCACCCTCATCGCCCGGTCCGCCATGTTTTGGGCCGCGGAAATGATTTCTGCGCGCACCGGCGCGGCGAGAAGCTCGTCCCCACGAACGGTTTTCCATTGCGTGCAGGATCCGAGAATGATCTCCGGCGCTCCCTTGGAGAAGGTGTACGGGCCGCCTTCCGTGTCGTGCAGCGTCGTCATCCTTTTTCTCTCCGCGCTGAAGGCGATTTCGCCCCGGCGCGGGCTGGCCGCTTCAAGCTCGGCCTTCCGGAAACCGCCCTTGGCCGAGGCGACGACAAGCGCCGCTTCGGTCGGGTCCCCCTTGGGGGTCCAGCGGCCGCTTGCCGTATCGCGGGCGAGGTCGGCGTCCGAGCAAAGCGCCGCCGCCCGCAGCAGCGATGCGAGAAGCTCGTCAGGGTCGAACGGCCTGCCGCCCATCAGGAACGATCCGCCCGGATCGTATCCCGCCCCGGTGACGTCCAGCCGCCTGCCCCCGGCGAAAATCTCGCGCACGGTCATCTCGCCGGTCGTGAGCGTCCCCGTCTTGTCGGAGCAGATCACGGTGGCGCATCCGAGCGTCTCGACGGTCGGAAGCCGGCGGATGAGGGCGTTTTTTCTCGCCATGAGCCTGGCGCCGATCGCGAGCGATATCGTGACGACCGCCGGCAGCGCCTCCGGGACCGCTGCGACGGCGAATGCGATTCCGAACAGGATCATCTGCGTCAAGGGCTCTCCCCGGATCAGCCCTGCCGCCACGATGGCCCCGACGATCGCCAGGGAAGCGCGCACGAGGTTCTTTCCCAGGGAGTCCATCTGAAGCTCCAACGGAGTCCTGGGGGCCGAAACGGTTCCCAGGAGAGCCCCGATCTTTCCGACCTCGGTTCTGGCCCCCGTGGCGACGACGACGGCGCGGCCCCGCCCGTGCGCGACCGTGGTGGACGAAAAGACCATGTTCCTCCTGTCGCCCGCGGCGACCGGGTCCTCTTCCATCGCATCGATATGTTTTTCGGCCGGGGAGGATTCCCCGGTGAGGATCGCTTCGTCCATCTTCAGGTTCGCGGCTTGAATCAGGCGGCCGTCCGCGGGGACCAGGTCACCCGCGGCAAGGACGAAAACGTCCCCGGCAACGACATCCCGGGCCGGGATTTTTCGCTCTTCTCCGCCGCGGACGACCGTGGCGGCGGGGGCCGACATCCGCCGTAACGCATCGAGCGCCCGGTCGGCCCGGTACTCCTGGACGAACCCGAGCATCACGGTGAAGAACGCGATCGCGGAGATGGCCGACGCCTCCAGGAAGTGGCCCAGGGCGAAGGACAGCGCGATCGCGACCATAAGGATGAGTATCAGGGGGCTTTTCATCTGGCGAACGAGTATCTTCCACGCGGTGACCGGGACGGCGGACGGCAGCTCGTTCGGGCCGTCCAGCGCCAGGCGCCGCCCGGCTTCGGCGACGGAAAGCCCCGCGGCCGCATCGGTGCGGAGCCGCCCTGCCGCCTCTGCCGCGGTGATCGTGTGCCAGGAGCTCACTTGGGAACCTCCCGTCCCGCTACTTCACGGCCCCCATGGTGAACCCGGCGATGAACCTGTCGAGGAAGAAGGTGTAGACGATGGATACGGGAATGCTCGCGATGAGCGCCCCCGCCATGAGCGGCCCCCACTGGAAGACGTCCCCTCGCACGAGTTCCGTCGGGACGCCGATGGAGACCGTCTTCTTGACCGACATCGAGATGAATGTGAGCGCGTAGATGAACTCGTGCATGGAGAGCGTGAAGGCGAATACGACGATCGTAAGGAGGCCCGATATCGAAAGCGGGAGGACCACCTTGGCCATCGCCCCGAACCTGGACAGCCCGTCCACCATGGCCTGCTCCTCGATGTCCTTGGGTATCGTCTTGAAGAAGCCCATGAGCAGCCAGGTGCAGAAGGGTATCGTGAAAGTCGGGTAGACGAGGATCAGCGACCAGAGCGACTCCTGGAGCCCGAGGGCGGAGACGAACCGGGAGAGGGGTATGAACAGTATCGTCGGGGGGACCAGATAGGTGATGAAGATGCCTATCCCCAGCGTCTCTCCCCAGCCCCTGGCCCAGCGCGCCAGGCTGTATGCCGCGGGCACGGCCACGATCAAGGTGATCGCGACCACGGCGACGCCGACGAGAAAAGTGTTCAGCAGGTACGTAACATAGTGCGTGTCGAAGATCAGCAGCCGCAGGTGGTCCAGGGTGGGCGGCTCGTTGAACAGGAACGGATTGGCGAGGGGGTTGTACAGGTCGTGGTCCCGCTTGAACATCGCTATGACCATCCAGTAGAACGGAAACACGGCGAAGGAGGCGAATGCGACGACCAGGGCGTAAAGGCCGCCCCGGGATGCAAGTTTCCGGATTCCGCTCATGTCGTCACCTCAGGTGACCTCGGCCCGCCGGGCCATGCGCAGCATCAGCGCGGCGACGCCGGCGAGGACGGGGAAGAGAAACAGGGAGATGGCCGCGCCCTGCGCCAGGTCTCCGCCCTCGACTCCGCGGAAGAATGTCCATGTGGAGAGAACCTGGGTGGCGTGCACCGGCCCCCCCCGCGTCAGGACGTACACGACCGTCATGTCGGTGAACGTGAAGACGAGCCCGAACAGGAAGGCGATGCCGATGATGGGCAGGGTCAGCGGTATGGTTATCTCGAGCGTCTTGCGCCAGCCTGTCGCCCCGTCGACCTCCGCCGCCTCGAGCAGCTCCCTGGATATGGAGCTCAAGCCCGCAAGCTGGATCACGGTCGCCAGCGGAAGCAGCCGCCATACGTGGACGAGCACCACCGAGGCCATGGCCAGGACAGGCTCGCCCAGCCAGTACAGGTTCGACATCGGTCCCAGGAGGTCTCCCGGCGCGCCCAGGAGCCCGGCCCACCGGAGGAGCCAGTCGATCGGGCTGAATATCGAATCGAGCATCCAGAGCCACCCGATGGTCCCCAGGGCGATCGGGGCCGTCCAGGGCAGCATGACGAGGAACCGCGCCAGCCATTTCCCCCTGAAATCCTTCATGAGGGCCATGGCAAGGATCCTCGACAGAACGATCACGAGAGTCTGGGAGACGAGAGCGAACACGACGGTGTTCTTCAGGGAGAGCCGGAAAACCGGGTCGTTGAAAACCTCCCGGTAGTTGTGCAGGCCGATGAAATCGACGCTGGGATCCCCGGTCGTCACGTCGCTCAGGCTGTAGGCGATGGCCATCACGAAAGGGATTCCGATCAGCGCCACGATATAGGCGATCGCCGGGGCGATCATGAGCCGGGCGAGCAGCCCCTGGCGGTCTCCAATGCCGGCGCGCGCGGATTCGGACGGTACCACCGCGGCCGCTCCCTCCATGACCTTGTTCAAGGGAGGCTCCCCTCCTTGCACAGCCCGGTGGTCCTGTCGAAGAAGCGAAGGTCCCGGCGCGACGCGGCGAAGGTGTACGTGCTCCCGGGCTCTATCGCGACGTCGACGCTTCCCGGCATCCGCGAGACCACGTGGCCGGTATGGGTCCGCTCCCGGATGTTGCCGTATAACAGCTTCTCCGCCCCGAGATCCTCCATGTACGTTATTTCGAAGGGATAGGTGACGATATCCCCGCCGCCGCCGACGCTTACCAGGTCCGCCGGCAGAAAGTTCTCCGGCCGGAAGCCGACCAGGATCCCGTCATGCTCCAGGAGGTTCATCGGCGGAGAGCCCAGGAAAGTGGCCACGAAAGTGTCCGCCGGAGAGTTGTATATCTCCTTCGGCAGGCCGACCTGCCGGATCCTGCCCTGGTGCATCACGACGATCCGGTCACCCAGGCCCATCGCCTCGACCTGGTCGTGGGTGACGTAGATCGTCGTGAATCCCATGCGCTTCTGGAATTGCCGCAGCTCCTCCCGCGCCGACGCGCGCAGCTTGGCGTCGAGGTTGGACAGGGGCTCGTCGAGCAGGAACACGCTCGGCTCCCGCACGACCGCGCGGGCGAGGGCCACGCGCTGGCGCTCGCCCCCCGAAAGCTCGCGCGGCTTGCGGTGCTTGAGCTTCTCGATCCCGAACATCGATGCGGCCCACTCGACCTTTTCCGGGATGGCGGCCGAGTCCATCCCGCGCATCCGGAGGGGAAAGGCGATGTTCTTGTAAACCGTCATGTGCGGGTAGAGGGCGTAGCTCTGGAACACCATGGCGATGTTCCTCACCCTCGGCGGAAGGTGCGTCACGACCTTCCCGTCGATCAGGATGTCTCCCCGCGTGGGCTCCTCGATCCCCGCGATCATCCGGAGAAGCGTGGTCTTGCCGCAGCCGGAAGGCCCCAGCAGAACCAGGAATTCCCCCTCCGCCGTGGCGAGGTCCACCCCGTCGACGGCCCGCACTTCCCCGAACAGCTTCGAAATTCCGCGTGCCTCCACCCTCGCCATCGTTACGGACGCCCTCCGTTGGTTTTCGTTATGGTTACAGCAGGCGGTTCGCACGCGCGGCGGGGGCGGGAAGATTCCAGCCCCCGCCGCATCGTTTGCTTCGCTTTATGTTTTTCCGCCGACCAGCCCCTTCTCGCGCCACTTCTTGAATATCGACTTGATCTGGGCCTCGGCCTGCGCCACGGTGGTTTCAGCCTTGGTCCCCCGTGCGGCGCCGGCGAACATGTTCGGGATTATGAAGGTGGAGAAGACTTCACCGACCGCCGGGCTTGCAGGACCCGGATGCCCCACGTTGGTGCTCCACTTCTCGGCGTCCTTCAGTACGGCGAGCTTGCCCTTGGCTTCGCCGGCCAGCGCGAAGGGATCGTTATCGAACCACGCGTTGTTCAGTTCGCGCAGCTTTTTTGCGCCCTTGACCGGAGCGTATCCGCGGTTGCCTGAAGGGATGGGGGTGTCGAAGAAGGCGGGAGAGTTGTAAAGCTCGCTCGCGTACATCGCCTGGTCGTAGTTCTCCACCAGCGCCAGGAGGAACTTCTTTGCCGTGTCGACGTTTTTCGAATACTTGGGAACTATGTAGTTGTATATAACGTGCTCGCAGCTCCACCCGGTTCCGCCGGGCCCCTTGAGGGCTGGAGTGAAGAATATGTCCTTGGCGATCTCCGGGACTTCCTTCTGGGCCGAGCGATAGGCCGAGATGGAGTTGAGGATGTAGGAAGCCCGCCCGGCGATCAGGGCCTGGTTGTTGGACACGGCAGTCCACGCGAAAACCTCGGGGACCATCGCCGCCTGGTAGAGGCGCGACATGTAATTCACCGCTTCCACGGTTTTCGGGTTGTTGATTACGACGTTCTCGTTCGCGTCCTGGACGCCCGTGTCGTACGACCACATCAGCGCCCGCCCCGCCATGTTGGAATCGAGCTCCTGCGACAGGCCGATGCCGAGCTGTATGCCCTGGTCCTTCTTGATCTTGCCGCCGTAGGCGATCAGGTCCTCCCAGGTCGAGGGGCCGGATCCCTTACCGGCCTTCTCCCACAGGCTTTTCCTGTAGCACCCGGGATCTATCGTCCAGCCGTGGCAGAAACTATAGAACTTCTTGGTGTTCGGATTGTACGAGCTCCTTTTGCACAGGGGGTGCTGCTTGCCGAACCTCTTCTCCGCCTCATTCACCACGTCGCCCAGGTCGAGCACGCTGGGCTCGAACTGGGACGGCGGGGCGATCCACTCGATCAGGTCGTGCCCCTGACCCGCCGAGATTTCGGCGGCTGTGCGGGAGGGGATCTCGGCGAGCCCGATGTGGTCCACGGTCACGTTCACGCCGTTCGCCTTTCCCCAATTCCTCGCGAAGTTGTCGAACCATTCCTTGTCGAACCGGGGGACGAAGTGGGACCAGACAAGGATCTTAAGCTCCTTTGCCTGGGCGTAGCTGCGCCCGGGAAGGGCGATCGCGGGACCCAGCCCCGCCGCCGCCGCTCCTATCCCGGCCGCCTTGAGGAAATCACGCCTTGAAATAAGCCGTCGTTTTGCCCTGCCCATAACGCCCCCTTCCTTTGGGTATGAGTTAACGGCCGTCACAGCAACGAAAAGAAGCATCAAACGACGCCGATATATCGAATTCAATAGACCAGATGAAGGATGGGGTGTCAAGATTTCCGGAAATTTTTAAAGCCGGCCGGCGAGCAGCGCCGCAATTCCGGCGAGGGTGGACCGGATTCCCGTCGCCGCTCATCAAAGGAGCATGGGAGGAAAAAGGGAGGGGATGGCGAACCGCAGGGTATCGCCCGAGGAGCTTCTCTCCGAACTGCGCCAGACCGTGGAGGGATTGGCGGAAGACGGCGCGGACCGCGGAGACCTGAAGATCCTCACGCGCGCCATGCGGGAGCTGCGGTATTCGTTCCGGGTTTTCTCCGGGCTGCGCGGGCTTCGGAAAGTGACGGTCTTCGGCTCCGCGCGGTGCCGCGCAGGAACTCCCGTGTACCGGCAGGCGGAAGCCTTCGGCAGGGAGATGGCGCGCCGCGGCTGGCTTGTCATCACAGGCGGCGGGGAGGGGATCATGGAGGCGGCCCACGTCGGTGCGGGGCTGGACATGGCCATGGGGATCAACATCATGCTCCCCTTCGAGCAGCCCGACAATCCGGTGATCGCCGGCGACGCGAAGCTCATCCACGTGAAGTATTTCTTCACCCGCAAGCTCCTGTTCGTGAAGGAAGCCGACGGCGTGGCGCTTTTCCCCGGCGGGTTCGGGACGCTGGACGAATCGTTCGAGGTCCTTACGCTCCTGCAGACCGGGAAGAGCCGCCTGTTCCCGGTCGTGTTGGTGGACGAGCCGGGGGGCGATTTTTGGCGGCTCTGGAAGGAGTTCGTCGAGCGGCACCTCTTGGGGCGGAGCTGGATCTCGCCGGAGGACCTCTCGTTGTTCCGCGTCACGGACGACGCCCGGGAAGCCGCCGACGAGATCCTGGGTTTCTACCGCGTTTTCCACAGCATGAGATACGTTGGCAAGGAGCTTGTGCTCCGCCTCAGGTTCCCGGTCCCCGCCGATCTCCTGCGGCGCATCGACGACGGCTTCGCCGACATCCTGGAATCCGGCTCGTTCGCCACGGGGGCCGCCCTTCGGGAAGAGGAAGACGAGCCGGAGCTTTCCGGGCTTCCCCGCCTGATCTTCCGGTTCAACAGGAGGAGCTTCGGGCGGCTCCGGACCCTCGTCGACTTCCTGAACCGCGAAGCGGCGTGAGACCCCGCGGATCGCGCGGGAGATCACCGGATCTCCTCCCTCATGTCCATTGCGTCCCGCAGGCCGTCGCCGATGAAGTTGAACGCCATCACGGCCGCCATGATCGCGACGCCGGGAACGGCGGCGATGTGCGGGGCGAGGAAGAGAAAGTGCCTCCCCTCGTTTATCATAGCCCCCCAGGACGGGGCCGGGGGTGCGACGCCCAGCCCCAGGAAGCTCAATCCCGCCTCGGCGACGATGGCGCGGGCGATCCCGAACGTAGCCTCCACGATGATGGGGGAGAGGGCGTTTGGGAGGATGTGCGCCAGGAGCAGCCTGAACGGCGGGCTCCCGACCGCGCGGGCGGACTGCACGAATTCCATCTCCTTCACCTTCAGGACCTGCCCCCGGATCAGCCGCGCATACCCGACCCATCCGAGCAGGGAAAGCGCGATCAGCACGTTGCGCAGGGAGGGCCCCAGCACGGATGTGATCCCGATGGCCAGCAGTATTCCGGGGAACGCGAGCAGTATGTCGGCAAGACGCATGAACAGGTGGTCGGTCTTCCCGCCGAGGAACCCGGACAGGGCTCCCGCCATGAGCCCGATCGCAAGCGAGATCGAAACGGTCCCCAGGCCGACGGCGACCGATACGCGCGCGCCGTGGATCAGGCGGGAGAGGAGGTCCCGCCCCAGCTTGTCCTGGCCCAGGAGGTGGGAGGGCGACGGCCCGGACAGCCCGGAATCCAGATCCTGTGTGTTGGGATCGAACGGGGAGAGCCAGGGCGCCAGCAGCGCGACGAGCAGCAGCGCCGCCACAGCGAGGAGGCCCGCAACCGCCCCGCGATGCCGGAAGAACCGCGCGGCGACCGTTTTCCGGGAGCCCGCGTCAACCATGGCGGATCCTCGGGTCCAGCCGGAAATAAAGCAGGTCCGTCGCAAGGTTCACAGCGACCGTGCACAGGGCGATGAAAAGGACGCACCCCTGGACGAGCGGGTAGTCCCTCGCGTCGATGGCCTGGACCGTCAGCCGCCCGATGCCCGGCCATGAGAATATCGACTCGGTGATTATGCTGCCGGAGAGCAGCGCCCCGAACTGCAGCCCCAGGACCGTGAGCACGGGGATCATCGAATTCCTGAGCGCGTGGCGCAGGACCGCCGCCCTGCGGGAGAGTCCCTTCGCCGATGCCGCCCGGACATATTCCTGCCGGATCTCGTCCAGAAGCGAGGACCGCAGCATCCGCATCAGGATCGCCGCCATTCCCATCCCCATCGTCAGCGCCGGGAGGACGAGATGCATCGCGGTCCCGGACCCGGCCACCGGGAACAGCCCCAGCCGGATGGAGAAGACCAGTATCAACAGCGGCCCGAGCCAGAAATTGGGCATGGAGAGCCCCAGCATCGCGATGAACGCCGACAGATGGTCGAGGAAGGTGTGCTGGCGCATCGCCGAAAGTACGCCCAGGGGGAAGGCGATCAGCACCGCCACGAGGATGGAAGCCGCGGCCAGCAGCAGGGTGGAGGGGAACCGGGAGAGGATTTCGCGGGCAACGGGCTCGCGGCTGCGGAATGATACGCCCAGGTCGCCGGTCGCCAGGCCCCGGAGATATTCGGCGTACTGGGTCGCGACGGGGCGGTCGAGTTTGAGCTCCCGGCGAAGCTCTTCCTTCTGCGCGGCCACCGCGCTTTCGCCCAGCATGATGTCGACGGGGTCGCCCGGAATCAGGTGGATGAGGAGGAAGACGATCGTGACGACGCCGAACGCGACCGGGACGAGCTGCGCCAGGCGGGAGAGCACGTAAGTTCTCACTGCGCGCCTCTCCCCGGGACGTTCCCGCCCTCCGGCACGATCCGCATCTCTTTTACGGACGTGTAGTCTTCGTCCGGGGTGACCTCGAATCCCGCGAGCCTCCGGTCCCGCAGGAGTATGTTGCGGTTGCACCACAGGGGTACGACAGGCAGGTCCCGCGACAGGATAAGCTGAATCCGGCGATAGATTTCCCTGCGCCTCGGGCGCGAAAGCTCCCGGCGGCCGGCCTCGAGGAGGCGATCGATCTCGGGATTGGCGTACCGGCCCCGGTTGGCTCCTTCCGGGGGGACCTGGGAAGAGTGGAAAGCGTAGTGGTACACGTCGGGATCGGCGATCCCCACCCAGGTCAGGCTGTAAAGCTGGAAGTTCCCCTTCTTCACGTCGGAGAAGAAGGTGCCCCACTCGAGGGACTGGACCTCCACCGCGATGCCGGCCTGCCGCAGCTGCTCCTGGATGACGGCGGCGATGCGGCGGCGAAGCTCGTTCTGCGAGGTTTTGTAGGTCAGCGTGAAGCGGGGCTCCGGGCCGCCGCCGTCCGGATCGCGGTACCCGGCGAGGTCGAGGAGCCGCATCGCCTCCGAGGGGTCGCGCCGAAGCGGGGGGATGCCGCCGGCGTGCGCCCAGAGGCCCGGCGCGAGAATCGAGTCCGCGAGGTCCGCGCGGCCCTTCCATATGGTGCGGACGATCGCCTCGCGGTCGATGGCGAGCGCTATCGCGCGGCGCACCCGCGCATCCGAGAGGATCCTGTCGCCGAGATTGAACCCGAGGTACGAGACGTTGCTCCCCGGGGCCTCTTCCATCACCAGGTTCGGGTTCGCAAGGGCGGCGGGAAGAAGGTCCGGGTCCACGCCGTTCAGGACGAAGTTGACGCTTCCTTTTTTCAGCTCGAGGAACCGGACGTTGCTGTCGGGAATGAACTTCACGATCACCCTGGCGATCGCGGGGGGGCGGCCGTAATACCCGTCGAAACGGGACAGCGCGGCGGCTTCGTCGGGCCGGAAATCGTCTACCTTGTAGGGACCCGCCCCCGGGACGGGCGTGTATCCGCGCGCTCCGGATCCCGCGGGCACGATCCCGCGCGCCATCCCGACGAGGAACGGGGCGAACGGCTCCTTCAGGCGGAATACGACCGTCCGCGCATCGGGCGTCTCTATCCTTGCGATTTTTTCGTAGGTGGCCCGGTGGGGAGAGCGGTTCCCCGGGTCGAGAATCCATTCGAACGTGTAACGGACGTCGGCGGAGGTGACTTCGCGCCCGTCATGGAAGCGCGCCCCCTTTCGAAGCCGAAACAGGATCTCCGTCGGCGATCTCTCCTCCCACGTTTCAGCCAGGTCCGGGATGGGATTTCCCGACGCGTCCCGCTTGATAAGGAATGCGTGCGTCATCTGGAGGACCTGTTCGCCGTAGGCGTCCGTCGCCAGCCGGGGGTCGATTCCGGAAGGAGTTCCCGGAAGGGCGATGACCAGAGTCCCCTCGTCGATCGGGAGCTTCGGCGCGCATCCGGCCGGGGCGAGCGACATCGCCGCGAGCAGGAGCGCGAAGAGCCCGATGCGAGAAGGAATTCTCACGCGCCCATCGTAGCATGCGCCGGCGGGAGGGTCGACCGGCCCGGAGTTGTTCTTGTTCCGGGCATGTTCCGTGGTTTAGAATAGCCTGATGCACATCGCCCTGCTGAAGGTAACGACCGCCTTCTACCTGGTCGGCGCCCTCCTTTACCTGTATTTCATCGTCACGCTCAAGGAAAAGAGCGCGAAGCTGGGGAGGATGTTTCTCCTTATCGGGGTCGTCCTCCACGCGGTCGGTTTCGTGGCGAGATATTTCGCGGCGGGCTACACCCCCATAACCAACCTCTTCGAGTCGCTTTCGTTCTTCGCCATGGCGATAGTGGCGGTGTTCCTGGTCACGGAGCTGCGCTACAAGCTTCGCATCCTGGGATCCTTCATAGCCCCGCTGGCGTTCGCGTTCAGCATCTTTTCGGCTTTCCAGTCGGGGGAAGTCGCGAGGCTTGCGCCAGCCCTCAACTCGTACTGGCTCCCGATCCACGTCATGCTCCTTTTCATCGGCGACGCGGTCTTCGCCGTGGCTTTCGGTGCCGGGATCATGTACCTCCTCCAGGAGAAGGAGGTCAAGCGGAAGCGGCTCGGGGCGATCTTCAAGCGGCTCCCCTCCCTCGACGTGCTGGACGAGATCAACTACAGGTGCCTCACTGTGGGATTTCCGCTGTTGACGCTGGGTATAATCACGGGCTCCATATGGGCCGAGTACGCATGGGGGTCCTACTGGAGCTGGGACCCGAAGGAGACGTGGTCCCTTATCACATGGCTCCTGTACGCGGCCCTGCTGCACGGGCGGTTGACGGTCGGATGGCGCGGGCGGAAGGCGGCTATCCTGGCCATCGTGGGATTCTGCGCCATCCTGTTCACCTTCCTCGGCGTCAACCTGCTCCTGCCCGGCCTCCACTCCTACACCAGCCTCTCCGGGTGAGGGAAGGGTCTTAAGGACTTCCGATGAGCAGCATCGTCATAGTGGGCCTGAACCACCGCACCGCTCCGGTCGAGGTGCGCGAGCGGCTCGCCTTCCCGCCCGACTCGATCGGACGGGCGCTCCGGGGGCTCGTGGAGCTCGAGGAGATAGCCGAGGGGATCATCCTGTCCACCTGCAACCGGGTCGAGGTATGCGTGCTGGCCGGGGGGGATTCCTACAAGGGGGTGACGGCCGTCAAGGAGTACCTCGCCTCCTATCACGGCATCCCGGGCGACGAGCTGAACAGCTTCCTTTACCACTACGACGGCGAAGCGGCGGTGAAGCATCTTTTCCGCGTGTCCTCCAGCCTCGACTCGATGGTACTTGGCGAGCCGCAGATCCTGGGGCAGGTGAAGGACGCCTACGGATTCGCCGCCGAGTTCCGCACGATCGGACCGATCCTGGACAAGTTCTATACCAAGGCTTTCTCCGTCGCCAAGAGGGTCCGCACCGAGACGAAGGTGGCAAGCTCGGCGGTATCGGTTTCCTACGCCGCGGTCGAGCTCGCCAAGAAGATCTTCGGGAGCCTCAAGGACAAGACCGTCATGCTGATAGGGGCGGGGGAGATGTGCGAGCTGGCGGCGCGCCACCTCCTTTCGGCGGGGGTAAAGGGCATCATGGTCACGAACCGGACCTTCGAGCGCGCCGTAAAGCTGGCGGAGGAGTTCAACGGGACGCCGGTCCGGTTCGACGAGCTGGGCACCCACCTCAAGACAGCGGACATCATCCTCTCGTCGACGGGAGCGCCGCATTTCATACTGAAGAAGGAGGACGTGGAGGACGTCATACGCATCCGGAAGAACCGGCCCATGTTCTTCATCGACATGGCCGTGCCCAGGGACATCGACCCGGACGCCAACCAGATCGACAACGTCTACGTCTACGACATCGACGACCTGAACAACGTGATCGAGACGAACCTGGAGGAGCGCCAGAAGGAGGCGGCCCGCGCGGAAGAGATCGTGGGCGGCGAGGTGCGCAGCTTCTTCCGGTGGCTGGAGTCCCAGCAGGTGACGCCTACCATCGTCATGCTGCGCAGGAAGTTCGAGGAGGTAAAGAACGCGGAGGTGGCCAAGGCGATCGCATTGCTGGGCGCCGAGGACCCCAAGACGAAGAAGGTGGTGGAATCCCTGGCGTCGGCGATCCTGAACAAGGTGCTGCACCCTCCGATCACGGCCCTTAAAAAAGACGTCGACGGCCGCGACGTGACCGAACTGGTGGCCACGGTCAGGGAGCTGTTCGACCTTCCGGAGAACGGCGGGAACCAGCCGCCCGCCCCCGATCCGCAGAATGGGAAAGAAGGAGGGTAGATTGGGCAGGGATGGGGTCATCCGCATGGGCAGCCGGGGGAGCAAGCTCGCCCTCTGGCAGGCCGAGTTCGTTCAGTTCGAGGTGGAGCGCATGACCGGCGGCAAGGTGGAGATCGTCAAGATCAAGACCACCGGCGACATGATCCTGGACGTCCCGCTTGCCCGCGTGGGCGGCAAGGGCCTTTTCGTCAAGGAGATAGAGGAGGCGCTGCTGTCGGGGCGCATAGACCTCGCGGTCCATTCCATGAAGGACGTCCCCACGGACCTGCCCCCGGCGCTGGAAATAGTCGCCATCACGAAACGCGAGGATCCGCGGGACGCGTTCATTTCCGACAAGGTGAAGCGGTTCGAGGACCTTCCGAAGGGGGCGCGCGTGGGCACGAGCTCCCTGCGCCGGCAGACGCAGCTTCTGAGCATCCGCCCGGACCTGGTCGTGCTCGACAACCGGGGGAACCTGGACACCCGAATCCGGAAGATGGAAGAGGGGAAGTTCGACGCGATAATCCTGGCTGCTGCGGGCTTGCGGCGGCTGGGCTGGGAGGGCAGGATCACCCAAGTGCTCCCCGAGGAGGTTTCCCTTCCCGCCATCGGGCAGGGGGCGCTTGGAATAGAGATAAGGCGGGAGGACGCGGAGACGCGCAACGCCGTGTCGTTCCTGAACGACCGCGACACCTCGCTTTCCGTGCGCGCGGAGCGCGGGTTCCTCAAGCGGCTCGAGGGGGGCTGCCAGGTTCCGATCGCGGCGTACGGAAGGACGAACGGGGATTCGATCGAGATCGACGGGATGGTGGGCCGTCCCGACGGATCGGAAATCGTGCGCGGGAGCGCTCGCGGCGCCGTCGCCGACCCCGAGGCGCTCGGCGTGAAGCTCGCGGAGCAGCTCCTTGCGCGGGGCGCGAAGGAAATCCTCGACGAAGTGTACCGGGCCGCCGGGAAGTAGGCGGGGGCCGGGCTTCGGGCGATGACGATGCTCGGGAAAAGGGTCCTGGTCACCCGCGGCGAAGGCCAGGCGGAGGAATTCGCCGCGCTGATACGAATGCGTGGAGGGATCCCCGTCCTTTTCCCGACGGTTCGGCTGGTCCCCCCCGACGATCCCGGCCCGCTGGACGCGGCCCTGGCGCGCCTGTCCTCCTTCGACTGGATCCTGTTCGCCAGCGCCAACGCGGCGAAATTCTTCTGCGCGCGGGCGGCGCAAATGGGCATCAGCGGGCCGCCGCAAGGCGTGAGGGTGGCAAGCGTCGGGCCCGGCACTTCCCGGGAGCTTCACAGGCTGGGATTCCGCGCGGATCTGACGGCCGAGCGGCATACGGCGGAGGGGCTGGCGGATGCGCTCCGGCTGCAGGGGTTCTCCGGAAAGAGGTTCCTCCTTCCCCGCGCCCAGGAGGGGCGCGAGTCGCTGACCGAGGAGATCGTCCGCGGAGGGGGGAGCGTTGAGACGGTGGTCGCATACCGGAACGGGCTGCCGGAGCGGGACGATCGCGCGGCGCGCGACATCGTGGAAAAACCTCCCGACGTCTGCACGTTCGCGTCGCCATCCGCGTTCCGCAACTTTTTCCTCCTTCTCGGGGAGGCTCCCGCGGCCAAGGTGCTCTCCGCAAGCAGGATTGCGGTAATCGGCGAAGTGACGGCCCGGGCCGTCGCCGAAAGGAAATTTGCGGTGGACATCATGCCCGAAAAATATACGCTGGACGGGATGGTGGAGGCGATCGCCGCCCGCCTCGCTTCCCAACCCCGTGACGGAGGATCGAGACGATGAACTTCCCCGAATACCGCCCGCGGCGCCTGAGGAAAAACGAGCTGTTCCGCAGGATGGTCCGGGAAACGGCGCTTTCGGTCGACGACCTGATCTATCCGCTCTTCGCCGCCGCCGGGAAGAGGATCCGAAGGGAAGTCCCGTCGATGCCCGGCGTCTTCCAGCTGAGCGTCGAGAACCTCGTCAAGGAAGTGAAGGAGGTCCGATCGCTGGGGATCCCGGCGGTACTTCTGTTCGGCATCCCGGCGAAGAAGGACCCGCTGGGCTCCGACGCCTGCTCCGACGACGGGATCGTCCAGACGGCGGTCCGCGCGATCAAGGACGCCGTCCCGGGGATCCTGGTCATCACCGACGTATGCTTCTGCGAATACACCGACCACGGGCATTGCGGGATCCTCACCAGTGACGGGGACGTGGACAACGACGCCACGCTCGCCATCCTGGCGGAAAGCGCGCTCAGCCACGCCCGGGCCGGCGCGGACATGGTGGCGCCTTCCGACATGATGGACGGGCGCGTGGCGGCCATCCGGGAGGGGCTGGACAAGGAAGGATTCCAGGGGATCCCGATAATGTCCTATGCCGCCAAATACGCTTCCGGCTTCTACGGCCCGTTCCGCGACGCCGCCGGCAGCACGCCCAGGTCCGGCGACCGCCGGTCGTACCAGATGGATCCGCCGAACGCCAGGGAGGCGCTCCGCGAAGTCGCGCTGGACGTCCAGGAGGGGGCGGACATCGTCATGGTCAAGCCTGCCCTGGCCTACCTGGACATCATCCGGCGCGTCCGCGACGAGTTCGACCTCCCCGTGGCGGCGTACAACGTCAGCGGGGAATACTCGCTGATAAAGGCGGGCGCGAAACTGGGATGGATAGACGGGGAGCGCGTGACGATGGAGGTGCTGACGGGCATCAAGCGCGCGGGGGCGGATCTCATCCTCACCTATTCGGCCAAGGAAGCGGCGAGGATCCTGTCCGGATGACCGCCATGGCCGGGGAGACCGGGAGCAGGAGCGCCTACAAGGTGGTTGAGCTGGCCGACGTCACCGACCAGGCGATCGAGGCGGCGCTTAACCGCTGGACCGAGGAAGGATACCGGTTCGAGTCGATACATTTCGTCACCCAGCCGGGAAACCGGCGTCCGACGATGGCGTTCGTCTTCCTGGTGCGCGGCGACGCGCCGGCCAAGGGGTGACGTCGATGGGCTTCCGGTGGCAGGAACAGAGGGAGTTCTTCAAGGACGCGCGCCGGGCCCGTTATCTTTCGCGGCTGGTGGCCAAGGCCGCCGACCTCATCATCGCCATGTCGCTGTGGCACGTCCCTGGCGCGGCGGGTGCGTTCGCCTCCCTCTTCTATATCCTTCTATGCGACGGCTTCCCCGGAGGGCAAAGCGCGGGCAAGCGGCTGACCGGCCTGAAAGTCGTCCGCGTCGACCGGGATGGCATGGATTTCCAGTCGTCGCTGCTGCGCAACCTGACGGTGGCGGTGCCTTTCCTGTTTTACCTCATACCGGTCGCCGGGCCGTTCCTTGCCTACACCATCGGCCTGGCCGTCCTCCTCATCGAGACCTACCTCGGCTTCTACGACGCCGACGGGCAGCGGGCGGGCGACACCCTCGCCGAAACACTCGTGGTGGAATGCCGTCAGGCTGCCGATGACGCCCCTCTATCTGATCGACGGGCATAACGTCCTCTACCGCACCTTTTACGGGGTCCCGCGGCTGTCCGCGCCCGACGGCACCCCGACCAATGCGATCCTGGGGGTGGCGAGGATCCTGCTAAAGATCCTCAAGGAGGACCGGCCCGCGGGGATCGCCGCCGTTTTCGACAGCCGGGAGCCCACGCCGCGCCACGACCTGTTTCCCGCCTACAAGGCGACGCGCCTTTCGGTCCCCGAGGACCTTGCCGTTCAGATTCCCCTGGTGATGGAAGTGATCGACGCGCTGGGAATCCCCAGGATACAGGTTCCCGGCGCCGAGGCGGACGACATCATCGGGACGCTTTCGAGAATGGCCGAGGAGAAGGGTGTCGAGGTCGTAATCATATCCTCCGACAAGGACCTCTACCAGCTGGTGTCGAAAGGCGTGAGGGTGCGGGACGGGCTTAAGGAAAGGACGGTAGGGGAGGAGGAGGTCCGGGCGACCTTCGGCGTGGAGCCGGCGCAGGTGGCGGACCTGCTCGCGCTCTCCGGCGACCCCTCCGACAACATTCCCGGCGTCCCCGGCATCGGGGAGAAAACAGCCGCGGAGCTGATCCGGGAGTTCGGCTCGCTTGAAGGGCTTCTGGCGCGCGTCGACAGCCTTAAAGGGAGCCGCAGGGAGAAGATCGAGAGAAACGCGGAGATCGCGAGGCTGTGCCGAACGCTTGTGACGATCGACCGGCGCATCCCGATTGAAGAGACCCTGGAGGACCTCGCTCCACGCCCGATGGCGAATGCCAGGATATCGTCCCTGTTCAGGAAGCTCGGATTCAGGAAGCTGCTGGAGGAACTGGGGCTGGACGCGGAGCCGGCGCTGCCGCTTCAGAGCCCGTCCCAGGCCATCCCACGGAAATGGAAACGCGCGGAAGGCGCGGAGGACATCCTTGCCGTGGCCTCGAAGGAGGGACCGTCCGCAGCGGCGATCGTCTCCGGAAGGGATGGATACGCCGCCGTCTGCGCGGCGGGCGGCGGGACCTTCGTTTTCCCGGCCGCTTCCGTGCCGGGCGTTCTGCGGCGGCTCGCGAAGTCGGGCGACAGGGTCTTCCTCTTCGACGGCAAGTCGTTCTTCAGGAGCCACGGAGGCCTCCCCGAACCTTCATTTGCGATCTTCGACCTGCAGGTCGCGGGCTACCTGCTGGACCCGGACGACGGCACTCCGACGCTCGCCAAGCTGTTTGCGAGGCACCTTCCCTCCGCTGTGGGCGCGGCCGGGAATGACTCGCCGGAAGACCGCGCCGCCGGGGACGCCGAAGGGTTGATGTCGCTGGGGCTGGTTCTCGATGCGAAGCTGTCCGAGGCCGGACTCACGCCGATCTTCCGCGACGTGGACATGCCCTTGCTGCCGGTACTTTACCGCATGGAGGAGGCCGGGATACGGATCGATCCGGAGGTATTCCGGAAACTGTCGGACGAGCTGGCCTTGGGGACGCGCGAAATTGAGGAGAAGGTGGCCCGGATCGCGGGGACCGGCTTCAACATAAACTCTCCCAAGCAGCTCTCGTTCCTTCTCTTCGAGAAGCTCGGCCTGCCTCCGGCCAAAAGGACGAAGACCGGGTATTCGACGGACGTTGAGGTGCTGGAGCAGTTGAAAAGCGCCCACGAGATCCCGGGGCTGGTGCTCGAATACAGGACGCTCGCCAAGATAAAGTCCACCTACGTGGACGTCCTGCCGGGTATGGTCGACCCCCGGGACGGGCGGATCCACACGACGCTCAACCAGACCCAGGCGGCAACCGGGCGGCTCTCATCGTCCGACCCCAACCTGCAGAACATACCGATCCGGACCGAGCTCGGCGTGCGCATTCGTGCGGGATTCGTCGCGGATCCGGGTTTCCTGTTCGTGGGCGCCGACTACTCGCAGGTGGAGCTGCGCCTCCTGGCGCATTTGAGCGGCGACCAGGAGCTTTTGCGCGGGTTCATGAAAGGGGAGGATATCCACACGGCCACGGCGTGCGGAGTCTTCGGCGTCTCCCCTTCGGAAGTCACCCCGGAGCTTCGCCGGCGTGCGAAGGTGATCAACTTCGGGATCCTTTACGGAATGAGCCCGTTCGGCCTCTCCCGTGAGCTGGGGATCGGCGCGCGGGAGGCGAAGCAGTACATCGACCAGTATTTCAGCCGCTATCCCGGCGTGGGGGAGTACATCGAGCGGGTCAAGGAGCAGGCGCGGAAGGACGGCTACGTGCGGACCATCCTGGGGCGGCGGCGGTACATACGGGACATAAACTCCCGGAACAAGGTCCTGCGCGAGTCGGCGGAGCGCATGGCGATCAACGCGCCCATACAAGGAAGCGCCGCGGACATCATAAAAATAGCGATGATCCGGATCGACCGGGAGTTCCGGGTGAGGAAGATGGGAGCCCGGCTGGTCCTCCAGGTGCACGACGAGCTGATCGCCGAGGCCCCGGTGGAGGAAGCCGGCGAAACCGAAGGGATCGTGCGCGATGCGATGGTGGAGGCCGCGTCCCTTTCGGTCCCCCTGACGGTTTCCATGAGCCGCGGGAAAAACTGGGGGGAAATCCATTAATTCGGGGCGTCTGGCGATGAATAGATCGCGCAAAATCTCCGTCCTATGAATGAAAAGGAGAAGCCGGGCGCCCCCGACGAAGCATTGATCCGCGCGGCGCTCGACGGCGACGACCAGGCTTTCCGGCTTCTGATGGAGAGATACAGGAACCGGGCCTTCCACGTGGCGCTCGGAATCACGGGGGACCCGGACGACGCGCTCGACGTGGTCCAGGAAGCCTTCGTGAAGGCGTATTACAACCTGAAGGATTTCAGGTTCGGCGCAAACTTCTACACCTGGTTTTACCGCCTGTTGGTAAACCAGGCAATCGACCGGTGGAGGAAATCGTCCAGGTCCCAGACGGTTCCTCTCGACGAAAAATGGCTCTCCGAGGAGGTGTCGGCGCCGGACTCGGTGATGTACCCCAGGACCCCCGAGGAGCTTGCGCAGAACCGCCAGCTCTCGGCGGCGATTTCGCGGGCGATAGACGACCTTCCGGAGTACCACCGCGCGGTGATCATTCTCAGGGAGGTGGACGGGATGGCGTACGAGGAAATATCCAAGGTGCTCCATTGTTCGGTCGGCACCGTGATGTCGCGCCTCCATTACGCGCGGGCCAAGCTCAAGGAGGCGCTGAAAGGATTCCGGGAAGGATAAGGCGATGGACTGCGGCAAGGTTTGCCTGATGCTTCAGGATGATATAGACGGCAGGCTCCCGCCTTCGGAGTCGGCGGAGATTCTCCTCCATCTGGAGTCATGCCCGTCATGCGCGGCGGAAGCGGCCGGCTACAGGCGGGTGGGGGAGATGCTCCGGCTTTGGGCGGAGTCTGAGGCCGGGGAAAAAGCGGCCCGGCTCGACGCGATGTGGACCCGCGTGCGCGCCGGCATCGACGAGCGGAGGCAGCGGGACGAGCCGGCTTCATGGTGGCGGAAATGGATCTGGGTGCCGGCAGGCGCCGTTCTTGCGGTATTGGTACTCCTGTTCTATCCTTCGGATGTGAGCAGGGCTCCATTTCACCCGACCAGCTTCGACGTCGCGGTGGAGGACCTGGAATCGGACGCCGCGACGGTGGCCCTCGTGGACAAGGGGGACGACCTTCCCCGGGTGATCTGGATCATCGAAAATGACAAGACCTGAACGCCGTCCGGGCATCCTCCTCCCGGGGATCGCGCTTCTCGCCGTCGTCCTCGCCTCCCTCGCCGCGGAGGCGGCCCCCGCGGGCCCGGTGAGCGTCGACATCGGGATTGTGGTCGCCTCGAACCAGGGAACCTCGATCGATCCGGCGCTTTCGGCGCTGCGCGTCAAGCTGCAGTCGATGTTCAGCTATTCATCCTACAAGATGCTCGACCGTGCGAAGCGCAACCTCGCCGTGGGGGAGACGGGGGATTTCGCCCTGCCCGGCGGCCGCAGCATGAAGGTGACGCCTGTGGCCGCGCCGCCGAACAAGGTCCGGCTCGCCGTGCAGATCATGGAGGGGGAGCGAAACCTCCTGACCACGACGCTGGGCATGAGCCGGGGAGGGATGGTCCTGGTCGGGGGCCCCCCCTACCGTTCCGGGGTGATGATCCTGCTCATATCCGCCGAATAGTCGGCGCGATTGAATATCCTTCCTTATTACCGCGTCTGATGACTGAAACGGGGAACTTCGAGCGGGCCGGCCGGGTTTATACCGGCATGGGGGGAAAGGTCCATTAAGGAGGGGCAGGTGATGAAGAAGCTTATTGCCATAATCGTTGCGGCGGGCATCATTGCGTCGATGACGCCGGCGCCGGCCTCCGCGGGGGACCACGGATGGGCCACGGCCGGCAAGATACTTACCGGGATCATAGGGCTTAACATACTGGGGCACGCCATTTCGCATTCCTATCCGTACCCGGCTCCCGTGTACGGCCCTCCGCCCCACGCCTATTACCCTCCCGAACAGGTATGGGTGCCCGGTCATTACGAGACCCGGCTGCGGCGGCAATGGGTCCCCGGCCACTGGGAGATAGAGCGGTTCGGCCGGCATGACCGCGGGGAAGGCTACGATGACGACGACTACCGCTACGAGACCCGCCGGGTCTGGATCCCCGGCCGCTACCGCGATATTGAGGTCGACGTGTGGATTCCAGCCCACTGGGAGGGATGACCTTCCGGAGCGGCCGACCCGTCGGCACGTTAATCCAACCAACAGAAACCCCCGGGCATCCCGGGGGTTTTTTTTGTTTACTCCCTTTTTCCTGCGGTTATCCTAATAGCGATGCGCGAAAATTCATCTTCACACGCTTCCTCCCTGAGGAACTCGCTTTGGAACCTCCTGTACCGTGTCGTCTCGGCGACGGACCATTCGAGGACCGTGTGGACGGCCGTTCTGCGCGGATCGTGCCTCGCATTTTTCAAGGAGCCGATCGATGATATCCCGCAAGCGGACAACGACGCCTCCCGCCTGTCCTTCAGGGGTCGTTTTTTCGAGCTGCCGGACCATCGCATCTACGACCTGTTCGAATTCCTGCTCGGCGACGACAAGGCCGGCCTGAAGGAGATGGACCGAAAACTTATCCGCCGCAGCATGAACGAAGTGCTTGACCAGGAAAGCGCCCCCGTCCGGCTGCTTCGCGACCGGTTCGTTCCGCTTCCGGATTCACTGGGATTCGACGCGTTGGCGACGGCGGAGGAGAAGCTGAACATGTTCGATCTGGCCGCGGGCTCGCGGCACCTGGCGTCCGCCGTAGCTTTCCTTTCGAGACGCCCGGAGGCCGCGGCGCGCGAGGCGGTTCGCGAGGCGCTGCTCGCGGTAGCGGCGGTCGTCCGTACCCTGAGCGGGGAGAAAGGGGCTGTCGCCTTGGGGACCGCCTCGCCGGTGGCGAAGTCCATGGACATCCCTTCGGACCTGCTTGAAGGGATGAACGCCACCCTTCGCCGCTGTCACGCGTTGAGCGGTCTCCCCGGCGCCCCTGCAGGCGAGGGCTCCGTGGATCTCAGCGAGGCGGCGTTTCTGGTCGTCTTCTGCTCATCGACGGTCAACTACCTGCTGTCCCGCCGTTAGCCGGCGCTACGTACGCGCGAGGAGGCCGGGCGGGGGAACCGCCGGCCGGCGGCGCAGAAGCGCATCTACGACATGCGCGGCGGACGGGACTACCTCGAACAGGTCCAGGTTCCGCGGGGACAAGGTCCGGACCTTCACCGAATTGCGGCAGAAGGAGAGGACCGGGTTGAACCACCCGAGCGTGTTGGCCACCACGATCGGCCGTGAGTGCAAGCCCAGCTGCTTCCAGGTGAGGATCTCGAAGAACTCGTCCATGGTGCCGAATCCGCCCGCGAGCACCGCGTATGCATCGGCGCGCCGGCTCATCTCCATCTTTCTTTCGTGCATGGAACCGGTTACGATCATCCGCGTCAGACCCTCGTGCGCGAGTTCCTTGGTGCAGAGGAACCTTGGAATGACGCCGTATACCTTCCCGCCGCCTGCGAGGATACGGTCCGCAAGGACCCCCATGAGCCCCACCGAGCCGCCTCCGTAGACGAGCGAAATATTTTCCTCCACCATCCTGTCGGCGAGCGCGGTCGCGTCCAGGCGAAAGCGCTCGGGGAGGTGGTTGCTGGAGGAACTGAAGATACAAAGGCGTCGGATCTTCATCTCTGCAGACCATACGGCGAATCGGGGAAAAAAGGAAGCGATGGAAATCTATTGACAGGGTGAATCCAATTTAAATACTATATAGACGATAGACATAATATGGGAGGATGACATGACAAAATGGTTCCCGGATAATTCCCTGTCGATCGGCCGCACCCCGCTCGTGAAGCTCAATAAAATAGTTGACGGTTCCGGCACTACGGTCCTCGGCAAGGTCGAGGGGCGCAACCCTTCGTAT
>Ga0214473_10002266_pt1 | contig 23790 bp, 22 predicted proteins | sample RVTome_7_FD_203509 | JGI IMG/M metagenome (GOLD analysis project Ga0214473, IMG submission 203509) | Soil microbial communities from uranium-contaminated site in the Upper Colorado River Basin, Wyoming, United States - RVT98D197 | ecosystem: Environmental > Terrestrial > Soil > Contaminated >... | reverse complement strand
CCATGGAGCACTGCGGCACCGCTGGTTCTGCCAAAAGCCTATGTCGCTGGCATGTGGACCGCAATCATGTGCGGTGTGGTGTTTTCATCGATCTATGCGCGGCGCATTGCGGAAGAAGCCCGACAGATGTCGTCAGCTTTGACTGCTGCGGAGCTAGTGCTTGCACGGGAGCAGAGACTTTCGGCCCTTGACGGATTGGCGGCGGCGGCGGCCCATGAACTGGGAACTCCCCTGGCAACAATCGCCCTTGTGGCCAAGGAACTGAAACGGGAGCTGCCAAAAAAAGGTCCGCATACGGAGGATATTGACCTTCTGATCAGCCAGACCGGACGATGCCGGGAAATCCTGTCGCGGCTTGCCAACCGGGACACCCAGGCCGACGATATGTATGCGCGGGTTAAACTCTCCGTCATGATTGAGGATCTGGTGGCTCCCATCCGCGGGCCGGATGTCATGATCGATATTACCATTGCCGGGGATGGAACAGCCGCGCAAACGCCGGAACCCGTCTTCCGGCGGAATCCGGCTATCGCCTATGGCCTGGGAAATCTCTTGGAAAATGCCGTTGATTTTGCCGAGAAGAAAGTGAGCATTGTTGCCCGGTGGTCGGCCTCGAAGGTGTCGCTTCTCATATCCGATGATGGCCCCGGTTTCGATCAGGCTATTTTTGACCGGCTGGGCGATCCCTTTGTCACGACACGGCCCGGGTATGGCGTGGACAGCGAAAGCGAACGGGGACGCCACGAGGGCATGGGATTGGGCTTTTTCATTGCCAAGACCCTGCTGGAGCGTTCCGGGGCTACGGTTTCCCTGGCTAACCGCCCCCTACCCGAGCACGGGGCCATCATCCAATTGAGCTGGCCGCGGGGTTCGGTGGATTTGGGCAGCCCATAAAGCAGTGTCCAAGGGGGCCCTTGACTCGTATAAGAGTGTGAATAAGAGAGCGTTTATGGTTTGCAAAAATGACTGACATAAATCTTCCCGCCGACAAGACGCTCTTGCTCGTTGACGATGACAAGCCATTTCTGACGCGGCTGGCGCGGGCTATGGAAACCCGCGGCTTCGAAGTGCGCATGGCCGAGTCCGTGGCCGAGGGCATTCAGCAGGTGAAGAAATCGGCACCGGGATACGCCGTTGTCGATCTGCGATTGGGTGATGGCAACGGGCTTGATGTGATTGAAGCCTTGCATGCCAGCAGGCCAGACGCGCGGGTTGTCGTGCTCACGGGGTACGGCAATATCGCCACGGCGGTGACGGCGGTGAAGCTCGGGGCGATTGATTATCTGGCGAAGCCTGCGGATGCCGATGCGGTTTATGGGGCGCTCATTTCCGACAAGGACAGCCGCACGGCGCTGCCTGAAAACCCCATGTCGGCGGACCGGGTGCGGTGGGAGCATATCCAGCGCGTCTATGAACTCTGCAGCCGCAATGTTTCAGAAACAGCGCGCCGGCTCAACATGCATCGCCGCACCCTGCAGCGTATATTGGCAAAGCGCGCACCCAAATAATCAGGGATCGTAAAGACCGTGGAGGCGCTGACTTGAGACGCGCGCAATGGCCAGTGTCAACGCTTTGCGTCTTGACGCATGAAGAAGCGTTTTAGCGGGCTGGCGCAGAATTTCAGCGCCCCAATTGTCGGCAACGATAAGGCCCGCCTCAAAGGGAATGATTTCGGGATCGAGGGTTTGCGGAATGGCAAAGAAAAACTGGTCGCAGAATTCGCGGTACTCGGGCCATTTCTGGTCAACGCGAAAATCTTCGATTGAAGATTTTATTTCAACGATCCAAATGGCACCGCTGTCACCGATGGCAATAACATCGGCGCGCCTGCCCGTGGCAAGCGTAAACTCGTTGAGAATTGCAAAGCCAAGAGACCGCATCAGGCGGCCAACTCCGCGCTGAACGGCAAGGGCCGTTTCCGATTGGCGGCCATCGGGTCTCAGTTCAATTGTCACACAAAACCCTTTCAAATTGGGCCATTTTTCAATTTTTGCTTAATTTTTTAGCGCCGTCTATACGAGAATTAACCGAATCAGAAAGTTCCAAATCATGCCCTCATTCCGTATAGAAAATGATTCCCTTGGTGAAATGAAAATACCTGAAACGGCGGACTATGGCATCCATACGGCGCGGGCCGTTGAAAATTTTCCGATCACCGGCGTCTTGCTCAATCACTATCCAGTGTTTGTGCAATCGCTTGCCATGGTGAAGAAAGCGTCGGCTCTTGCCAATCGTGATCTCGGAGCGCTCAAACCGGAAATCGCCGACGCCATTATTGTGGCCTGCGACCAGATCATCGCGGGCAAAGGCCATGAATTTTCCGTGGTGGACATGCTGCAGGGCGGAGCCGGTACTTCCACCAACATGAATGTCAATGAGGTCATTGCCAATATGGCGTTGCGGCACATGGGCAAAAAGTCTGGTGACTATGCCAGCATCAGCCCCAATGACCATGTCAATCTCTCGCAATCCACCAACGACGTTTATCCCACGGCGGTACGCCTCACCATTCTCAGGGATTGCCCGTCACTGCTGGACAGCCAGATTGCCCTCAAGGCCACCTTCCTCCAAAAGGCTGCCGAGTTCGATCACATCATCAAGGTAGGGCGCACGCAGCTTATGGATGCCGTGCCGATGCGGCTTGGCTCTGAATTCCACGCCTTTGCGGTCACCGTTGGCGAGGATATCGACCGCCTGAAAGAATTTGCCAATCTCCTGCGCGAGGTCAATCTTGGCGGCACGGCCATCGGCACCGGCATCAATACACCGGAAAATTATCCCGCCATTGTTATTGGTCATTTATCAAAGGTGTCGGGCACAGCGCTTGTCACGGCGGGCGATCTCATTGAAGCCACTTCCGACATGGGAGCCTTTGTCACCTTCTCCGGCGTGCTGAAACGCATCGCTGTGAAGCTCTCCAAAATCTGCAATGACTTACGGCTTCTGAACAGTGGCCCACGGGCGGGCTTTGGAGAGATCCGCCTGCCCTCGGTGCAGGCCGGCTCCTCGATCATGCCTGGCAAGGTCAATCCGGTTGTGCCGGAAGTTGTGAACCAGATCGCCTATCAGGTGATCGGCAATGACCTTACGGTGACGCTTGCGGCTGAAGCGGGTCAACTGCAGCTGAATGCCATGGAGCCGGTGATTGTCTTCAACATCCTGCAATCCATGCGCATGCTGATGCGTGGCATGGTGACATTGCGCGAAAAATGCGTGCGGGGCATTGAGGCCGATGAAGAGCGCTGCCGCGAGCTGCTTGACGGGTCCCTCGTCACGGTGACGGCGCTCAACCCCTATATTGGCTACAATGAAGCGGCGCGTGTGGCCAAGATTGCACTGAAAACACGGCGCACAATCCGTGAGGTTGCCTTGAGCGAGGGTGTCATGACCGAGGTGCAGCTTGCAGAAGCCTTTGCGACTGACAACCTGTTGGGCGTGCGCAAATAGATGGTACAGCTGGGTGGTCTCGAACCACCGACCTCCGGATCCACAATCCGGCGCTCTAACCAACTGAGCTACAGCTGCATCTTCAAGTGTCGCGCAAACTAGCGGTGTGCGCCTTCAAATTCAAGCCAACAAAAAGGCCCGCGACAATCGCGGGCCTTCCAGCAAAAGATTGAAATTGGATTAAGCAGCAAAAGACTTGGAGAAGTCCTTGAAGGATTTTGTGATGCTGTTCTGCAGCGGCTTGGCGGCTTCGCTCGACAGGCGAACGGCAATTTCATTCAATTCGCCGGCCTGGGTCTTGAAGGCCTCAGCCTGGTCTTTCACAAAGCTCTGCTGCAGGGAAACGACTTCGCCGAATTCCTTGGTTGAAAACAGTTTGCGGCTGAAAGCGAAAGCCTGTTCCATGTTCTTCTGGGTAAATTCCATGGCCTTCTTCTGAAAATCAACGACGCCCGACTTGTAGGCGGTAGCAACGGCCTCAAAAACCTGCACATTGTCCTGTGCGGCAACGGTAGCCTTCTCAAAAGCCACCTGGGCCTGATCTACGGACTTCTGAGCAAATTCAAGGGCCTCGGTTGAGACTTCGGCGGTGGCTTCAACTTTTGATTTCTTTACGTTCATGATCAATCTCCAAAAAGGGGTTAAGGGCATAATTTGTCGCTTGAAGCTCATATAAGAGCAAATATTGTGCATTGCAACATAATTCCTGCGCTGCACCATTCTGTATGATTTTGGGGCCTCTGGTTAACCATTTGTACATATTTATGGCCTTTGGTTAACCAATGGTGGACGCAATCCAAAAAAATTGATTTAGTTTGCCTGACGGGTTCGTAGTTGCGTGGGGAAGGCCGGACAAAACCTGGCCGCGGGTATTTTGAGTAGGATTGAGGCGCCAACGCTGGAAGATTTGCGTAACTTGCCCGACGCCGCCTGGCTGTGGGATGGGGCGCGGGGGCGTGTCGTGTGGGCCAATTCCGCCGGGGTCGCCTATTTTGGCGGTGAATCCCTCTTCGATCTCATCGACCGGCCTTTTGACTATGCGGAACCCGGCGTTGAACGGATCATGGCACTTTCAAAGCTTTTGAGCCGGGGCCAGGTCGAAACGACCCTTCTGAGCTTCCCCTCTGCCGGCCATACGGTGCCGCTGTCCTGCCGCTGCACAATTCACACCCTTGCCGACGGGCGGGCCGGGCTTCTGGTTATCGCAGCGGACCGAATTGATGCGGCAGGCGAAATTCCAACGGAAAAACTGACACAGGCCTTTGACCTGCTTCCCGCTGCCGCAGCGTTCATGGGGCACGATGGTTCGCTGCACCGCCTGAATGCGGCTGCACTTCTGCTTCTGGAGGCGGATCAGCGCGCGAGTTTAAGCGCCCTTATCGAAAATTCTTCTCATGCCGACGATCTGCTGGCACGGCTTTTCTCGACAGGAACAGTCAGTGACGTAAAGCGCTTGCGTACGAAAATTGGCCAGCGCCACATCAGGCTCACGCTGCGGAGGTTGGGCACTGCTGCGGACCCGGTTGCCTTTGCCATGGTGCTTCTCGATGACATCACCGAGCGGCGGGCACTGGAAAGGAACATTTCGACGGCGGCCCTTGGGTTCGAAAAAAGTATCACCACCAAGCCACAACTCGCCCCCGCCGAGGCGGATGCATTTCATCATCTTGGCAAAATGCTCAACGAATCGACAACCCTTCTGGCATCCAGGCTCAGTGCGGCGCCGGAAAAGCCCAGGCGCAAGCCGACGGACATTCCATTCCCGGTCACCAATGCGATCGACAAACTCGCGAATGCTGTCTTGATCGCCAAGGATGGTCAAGTGCTGTACGCCAATCCGAAAGCGCGAGAGTTATTCGGATATGCGTCCGTTGAAGACCTGATCAATGATGATGCCCTTTGGGCATTCTTTGCTCCGCTTGCCCAACCAGCGACCGGGACCACACTCATGCTTGAAAACGGCAGGGAAATCAGTTTCACGATGCAAACGTCCGCAGTCGCCTGGCAAAGCGGCCCTGCCCGCCAGTTCATTTTGCAGCCTGCCACAACGCCAGCTTCCAGACCAAACAAAGTGGAGGCGGTGCCTCCACATCCGCCCATCGTTGCCGTTGAAGAACCCCAGGCAATGCCTGTCACAAGCGACGCTGATCTTGCCCGGGTTGAAGTGCACATCACCCAGCCTGTGGCTGATGATGAATTGCGCGCCATTCTTGATACAGCGACAGATGGCATCATTACGCTTGATCGCGATGGCAAGATTCACACGTTCAGCGCCGGAGCTGAAGCCATTTTTGGCTATCGCATTGCGGAAGTGGCGGACAAACCCTTTGGCGATCTGCTGGCTCCGGAAAGCCGGAAAGTTTTGCGGGACTATCTGGCCGCGTTGCAGGGGCCGGGGCTGGCAAGCGTATTCAATGATGGGCGCGAAGTGAACGCTGTTGTGAAGCAGGGCGGAACAGTTCCCCTCTTTCTCACCATCGGACCGCTGCAATCGCGTGCATCACGGGCTGCATTCTGCGCCGTGGTGCGCGATATCACCCAATGGAAGCGGACTGAATCGGAGTTGCGTGAGGCAAAAGAAGCGGCGGAAGCCACGAGCCGGCAGAAGTCGGAATTCCTCGCCCGCATCAGCCATGAGTTGCGCACGCCGCTTAATGCCATCATGGGCTTCTCGGAAGTCATGCGGCTTGAACGTTTTGGCGAAATCAAGAACGACAAGTACCGCGGCTATGTGAATGACATTCATTCGAGCGGCGGGCTTCTCCTGTCGCTCATCAACGATCTTCTTGATCTCTCAAAAGTTGAGGCTGGCCAGCTTGAACTTAATTTCACCTCGGTGAATCTCAGCGACACGGCGGACAGTGCCATCAAAATGCTGCAGGAGGCTGCAACGGGCGCGCGCGTCTTGATCCGCAAGGCCATGCCGAGCCAACTTCCCAATGTCGTCGCCGATCAAAGGTCTATGCGCCAGATCATGCTCAATATCCTTTCAAACGCCATCAAGTTTACCGACCCCGGCGGGCAGGTCATCGTTTCGGCCTTGGTGAACAAGTCCGGAGAACTGAAACTTCGGGTGAAGGACACGGGTATCGGCATGAATGCCGAGCAACTGCGCGATGCGCTTGAACCCTTCAAGCGCGTAATCACCGAGGGGCGCGAGGTTCAGGGCACGGGCCTTGGATTGCCGCTTACAAAGGCACTGGCTGAAGCCAACCGCACCAAGTTTGATATTTCGAGCGAACCACGTAAAGGTACGCTTATCGAACTCACATTCCCGACAACGCGCGTTCTGGCGGAATAATAGCCAAACTAGATGCCTACTGCCGCAGCAAGACCGGAGTTCAGAACTTCAACAGCCGACACTTGGCTTGTGCTTGGCGCAGGCTTCATTGCACTTATTATTGCTCTGCCCATTCTCACAATTTTAATTCTCTCCTTCACGCCAAACGAAAACATCTGGCCGCACTTATGGAATACAGTTCTGCCCGGTTATATGTGGCGAACCCTGGGCCTCTTGATTGGCGTGGGGATTCTGACTTTCATCATTGGCACGGCCACCGCATGGCTTGTCACCATGCGCGAGTTTCCCCTGCGTCGGGTATTGCAGTGGGCCTGCCTCATGCCCCTTGCCATGCCCACCTATATTGTATCCTACACTTACGTGGATTTCCTGAATTATGCGGGACCGCTGCAAACATGGCTGCGCGGCATTGCGGGGTGGACCAGCCCCCAGGACTATCATTTTCCGGAAATCCGTTCGCTGCCAGGTGCCATTCTTGTGCTTTCCCTCGTGCTCTACCCCTATGTTTTCATGACGGCACAGGCGAGTTTCCTGCGCCAGCCCACGAGCCAGCTTGATGTGGCGCGCACCCTTGGCAAATCACAGTGGGGGGCGTTCCTTTCCATAGCTCTTCCCCAGGCAAGGCCTGCCATCATTGTTGGCATCAGCCTCGCATTGATGGAGTGCCTCAATGACATCGCTGCCGTCGGTTTCTTTGGTGTCCGCACCCTGACGCTTGGCATTTACACCACATGGCTGGGCCAGGGAAATCTTGGTGGGGCGGCGCAATTGGCGGGGGTTCTTCTTGTATTTGTCTTTGGGCTATTGTGGACGGAGCGGCAGGCACGCAAGAAACAAACCCACATGCCTGCGTCGCGCCATCTCCCGGTGGCACGGCGCACGACGCTTGCGGGCTGGCGCGGAATTTTAGCCGCACTTGCCTGTTTCCTGCCGGTATTTTTCGGATTTATCCTACCGGGGCTCATTCTCCTTAAATTTGCAATTAAGCGCGCGGGAAGCATTTCCACGGCCCCCTATTTCGATGCGGTCTGGCATTCCATTATCCTTGCCGTCATTGCCAGTCTTGTGGTTGTCGGCCTCGGCCTCATTCTTGCCTATGCCCATCGCTCGAAATGGGGAAAAAATATCGACCCGATCATCCGGATTGCGAGTGTTGGCTATGCCATTCCCGGAACAGTGCTTGGCATTGGGGTGCTTATTCCGCTCGCCTATTTCGACAACAGCGTTGACACCTTCATGCGCAGTACTTTTGGCGTTTCCACGGGCCTGCTGCTTTCCGGCACCATCGCCGCATTGATCTTTGCCTATGCAATCCGTTTTCTCGCCATCTCCTTTGGTTCGCTTGAAAGCGGGCTTGAAAAAGTGACGCCCAATCTTTCTTTTGCGGCAAGGACCCTTGGTCGCACTCCGTGGGGGACGGTGATTGAGGTGCACCTTCCGATCCTGCGCCCGGCCTTGATCTCAGCGGCGCTTCTGGTGTTTGTCGATTGCATGAAGGAGCTGCCTGCCACGCTAATTCTGCGGCCTTTCGATTTCGATACGCTGGCAACCCTGGTGTTTACCTTATCTTCCCTTGATCAACTGGAAGAAAGTGCGGCGCCTGCGCTTACCATCGTTGCGGCGGGCCTCATTCCCATCATTCTGCTCACGAGAAATCTGCGCGATCCTGAAAGCTTCAGGTGAGGGCGGCGAGATTGCGGAACAATTCAAGGGCCTCAGGATTAGCCAGTGCTTCCCGGTTCTTAACCTCTCGGCCATGAACAATCTCACGGACCGCAAGTTCCGTTATCTTTCCGGACTTGGTGCGTGGAATATCACTGACCGCCAAAATCACGGCGGGCACGTGGCGGGGTGAAGCTCCCTCCCGCACCTGTTTCTTGATAAGAGCTATCAATTTGTCATCCAGCATTTTGCCTGGCGCCAATCTGACAAAGAGAACAACACGCACGTCATTGTCCCAATCCTGCCCGATGGCCAAGGCTTCAAGCACCTCCGGGATGCGTTCAACCTGGGCATAGATTTCCGCCGTTCCGATGCGCACGCCACCTGGATTCAACGTCGCGTCAGAGCGGCCATGGATGATGAGGCCGTCATGGGAGGTGATTTCGGCAAAGTCACCATGGCACCAGACATTGTCGAAGCGGGCGAAATAGGCGTTGTGATATTTCTGGCCATCGGCGTCGTTCCAGAACATCACCGGCATGGAGGGAAACGGCTTCTTGCAAACCATCTCACCTTTTTCCTGTTTCACGGAACGTCCGCTATCATCAAACACGTCCATAGCCATGCCGAGCATCGAACCCTGGATTTCACCGCGCCACACGCTTGAAAGCGGGTTGCCGCCCACGAAACAGCCGCAGATATCGGTGCCCCCGGAAATGGAAGCGAGATGGATGTCCGGCTTCATGGCCTGATAGACAAAATCAAAATTCTCCGTGCTCAAAGGCGATCCCGTTGACATCATCGTACGCACTGAAACGAGTTTGTGGGTTTCCTTCGCTCGCCAGCCGGTCTTGCGCACGGAATCGATATATTTTGCCGAGGTGCCGAATATCGTCATGTCTTCCGCATCGGCAAAATCGAAGAGCACGCGTTCATTGGGGTGGAAGGGTGAACCATCATAGAGCAGAAGGGTTGCACCCGCTGCCAGACCGCTCACCAGCCAGTTCCACATCATCCAGCCGCAGGTGGTGAAGTAGAAGAGGCGGTCACCTTCTTTCACATCGGTGTTCAAGACGAGCTCACACAAATGCTTCAACAGAATGCCGCCGGCACGATGAACAATGCATTTTGGAATGCCGGTGGTTCCAGAGGAATAGAGAATATAGAGCGGATGATCGAAAGGCATTTGGGCAAAGGTAATGGCCGCATCGCTTTCACTCGATCGGAATTCATCCAGGGTTCTCGCATGGGGCAGTTGAGCCGCCATTGCTGCGGCCTGCCCGGTGTAGTCGATCAGCACGGCCTGCTCGACGCTCGGCAACTGGGTGAGAACCTTGGCAATTTTCTCTGAAAGGCCGTGGGTTTTCCCGGCATAGAAATAGGCATCGCAGGTGAACAAAAGCTTTGGCGCAATTTGGCCGAAGCGATCAAGAATGCCGCGCTCGCCGAAATCCGGCGAGCACGACGACCAGATGGCGCCGAGGGATGCAACGGCCAGAAAGGCCACGATGGTTTCCGGATGATTGGGAACCACGGCGCAGACCCTGTCGCCTGATGTGATGCCTGCCTTGACAAGGGCGCGATGGGTTTGGGCCACGCGCCCATTCAACTCGGCCCAGCTCATGGTTATTTTGATCTTGTCTTCGCCCCAGAAAACGAGTGCGGGTGCATCGTCGTTTCGTTTCAACAGGTTCTCGGCATAGTTCAGCTTTGCATCGGGGAAAAAACGTCCTCCCGGCATCTTGTCTCCGTCGACGAGAGCCCGCTCTCCCTGCGTCTCGGCCTTGACGCCGCAGAAGTCCCACAGTTTTGACCAGAAGGCTTCAGGATTTTCCGTGGAAAAGTTCAGAATATCCCCATAGGAGCGCAATCGGATTTCCCGCGAGCCTTCCAATTCATTCATGAATCGGCGAAGATTTGAGCTCGACTTCCTTTTTTCTGTTGGCGTCCACAGGGGCTGGTCGGGCATTACTTATCTCCAATGGGGATTTGGTCCATAATACATTCCGCTTGGAAGGGAGGAATAATGAAAAAGCGACTTGTTTGGATCGGGGCGGTCCTGTTCTTAGGTCTCTTTGCCGCAGCGGCCTGGTCCGTCACCCATCCGGGTTTTGCCATTGCGGAGTTGCAGGATTATGTGGCGCGCAAGACAGGCCGCAAGCTGGTGGTCAATGGTAGCGCCAGACTGGAATTCTTCCCCCGGCTCGGCGTGCGGTTTAATAATGTCTTCCTCTCCAACCCGAAAGGAATGGATGGCAATTTTGCCCATGCTTCGAATGCGCGGTTGCCCCTTCAATTCGGCGATCTTTTCCGGCGCAAGCTCAAAATCAAGGAAATCACCCTAATTCATCCAGTCTTTAACATCCTGATTGACCGGGAGGGGCGCAACAATTGGGTGGACGGCGGGAAAGGCATTCAAGGTGGGGCGGGAAAATCCGACACCAGCGCGAACAGCAAAGAGCCGCTTACCTTGCGTGTGGAAAATGCTTCGGCCAACTTTCTTGATGAGCGCAATGGCCAGGCTTTCTCGCTTGAAGATGCAACGGCAAGCATTACCATCGGCGATGAAACCAAACTTGATGTCCTGGGAACGGCGGCGCTCAATGGACAGCTTGCCCATATTGAGGCACAGGTGAAGTCCATGCGGCGCGTGGGCGGGGATGGTTCGCCTCTTGACCTCACGGTTACGTCCCCCGCCTTGACGGTGAATTTCACGGGCAGACTTTCGACAGCCGAAAAGCTCAACCTCGCGGGAGCCGTTGACGCCACCTCTCCTGACCTCCGGCTGCTGGCAAAATGGCTGGGATCTGAAATCAAAGGGAGCACCGGCCTCAAAAATTTCTCCCTTGCCGGTGCGCTGGATTCAAAGGGCGTGGTTTTCAGCCTGGCCAAAGCGAGCATCGCCCTTGACGGCATGGTTGCGAACGGTGACGTGGCTCTTGATCTTACGAAAAAGAAGCCCCGCATCAGCACTAATCTGTCAACGGACCTGTTGACGCTTGATCCCTATCTCACGGCCCAGAAAACCGGCGCGACAAACGAAGAATCAGGCAATGCTGACTGGAGCACGACCGGGCTTTCGTTCTCCGGGCTCAATGGCGTAGACGGAGACTTGTCGCTCTCAGCTTTTAAGGTCAAATGGAACGGTGCTGAATTTGGCCCGGCCGAATTGTCCAGCACGCTCAAGGATGGGCGTCTTGAAACAGCCATTGAGGATGCTCCTCTCTATGGCGGCAAGGCGAGCGCAAGAATTACACTTGATGGGGGCCGGGAAGCGCCAGTCCTGCAACTTGTGCTTGATGCCCGCGATATCAGAGGCGAAAGGTTTTTTGAGGAATTTGCCCGCGTGGACTGGCTTGCCGGAAATACTGGCCTCAAGGTTTCACTGTCGGCAACGGGCCATAATCAACAGGAGATGCTGTCCACATTGAAGGGTAGTTTTGACATTGCAGTTTCCGACGGGGAAATCACGGGCCTCAACATCGTGGACATGATCTCAAAGGTGAGAAATGCCGTTAGCGATGGTTGGGGGGAAGGGCCGGAGAATCTTTCCTCATTTGATGACGCCGCCGCATCATTTCTTATCGAAGATGGCGTGGCGCGCACCGAGGACGTGAAAGTGAACGGCTCGGCATTCCATGTATCAGGCAGCGGTGAGGTTGATCTCCTGCGCCGGGCGCTCGATTTCAAATTGGATCCCGCGCTGGTTACGGGCCGTGACCAGACGACACGCCTTCCGGTTCAAGTCGTGGTGAAGGGTCCATGGCATACGCCCAAGATATACCCCAATCTGGAGGGGATTCTTGATGATCCGGAGGCCGCCTACGATGCCTTGCGCGGCTTGGGCGTGTCTGAAAAAACATTCAAGGAGATCGAAAAGGAGGGCGGGAAGCTACTCAAGAAACTGTTCGGCAATTGATGTCTGTGTTGCAGTGGAGCAATATGGCCGCATGATCCGCGTCCAAGCAGAACCCTTCGATACGGCCGCCGAACTTGCAAGACTCAAGCAGGGCCGCACGGATATTGGCGGCACGGTCATTTTTGTCGGCACCATGCGCGACCTCAGCGACGGCGCGCCAATTTCCGCCATGACCCTTGAACACTATCCCGGCATGACAGAGAAGGCTCTCAGCGAAATTGACATGGAGGCGCATCGGCGCTGGCCCCTTCTCGATACGCTCATTGTCCATCGTTATGGGACGCTTGCGCCCGGAGATGACATTGTTCTAGTCATTGCCACGTCAAGCCACCGGGAGGCGGCCTTTGAGGCGTGTTACTTCCTGATCGACTGGCTCAAGACCAAGGCGCCCTTCTGGAAAATGGAAGAGGGGCCACAAGGGGAAAATTGGGTGGCGGCGAAATCATCCGATGATGAGAGTGCGGCACGTTGGGACAAAACGCCTTCGTGACGCGTTACTGGAGACGCCCGCGCCCGTTTTATCGCAGCGTTCTTGACGCTCTCGTATTCCTGGTCATTCTCACAATCGTCCTGACTTTCATGAAGCAATTTGGAATGATTGATCTCGGTTCTGGATCGGTTCACGTCGTTGATGGCGACTCGCTGCGCAAAGGCGATACCGACATCCGCCTTCATGGGATTGATGCGCCGGAATATCGCCAGAGTTGCAGGGACAAGCACGACGCGGAGTATCTTTGCGGAAAATTATCAGCAAATGCCTTGCGTGGACTGGTGCGGGGGCGAGAAGTTTCCTGCACTTCGATTGAAACGGATCGTTACGGTCGCGCCGTTGCGGTTTGCAAGATTGGCGATCTCGACATCAATGGGGAAATGGTGAGGCTTGGTTGGGCCCTCGCCTATTCCCGCCATAGCACATCCTATTTGCGCGCAGAGGCGGAGGCGAAAAAGGCCGAACGGGGGATTTGGGCCGGAACTTTTGAGAAGCCGGAGGACTACAGGGCGCGGCAGCGTCCGGTTCTCGGGGATTTGGGTGACCCGGACCTTCCGGACTAAAGAATGGTGCTGCTAGACAGGATTGAACTGTCGACCTCTCCATTACCAATGGAGTGCTCTACCACTGAGCTACAGCAGCGCACCAGAATGGGGGGACACATGCCACAGGCCTTGGGCTTTCGCAACCCTCATGACTTGACAGGAGGCCCCCGGTTTTCCATCTCTGCGGAATGGCAAACAAACCCCGAACCCCGCGTTCTGCAGCCGAGACAAAGCGGCTGGCGGAGGCTTTGCGGATTAACCTCCTGAAACGAAAATCCTTGGCCAGACTCAAAAAAACCATTGTGAATCGGGATAAACAGGCGTCCGAATAAGCCTTGCCCCAATGGGGCCATCTATGCTTGTTAACGCCGTTTTGGCAGGGTTTCCTGCCGGATTCGAAGGGAAAAGACGGAATGGATCGTATTCGCATTCGTGGCGGCAATAAACTGAACGGCACCATCAATATTTCAGGTGCCAAGAATGCCGCCTTGCCCTTGATGATTGCGGCACTGCTGACCCCCGAAACACTCACGCTGCGCAATGTGCCGCGCCTGGCGGATGCGCTCCGCCTGCAGCGGATTTTGCAGAATCACGGGGTGGACATCACGGTTTCGGGCAAACGCCCCGGACAGAGTGCGACGACTGGCGAAACGTTAAGAATTTCAGCGCAGACCATTGTGGATACTACGGCCCCTTACGACCTCGTTTCCAAGATGCGCGCCAGCTTTTGGGTGCTCGGGCCCCTGCTGGCACGTTGCGGTGAGGCCAAGGTGTCGCTGCCCGGTGGTTGCGCCATCGGCACGCGTCCCGTTGATCTCCATATCATGGCCATGGAAAAGCTTGGCGCCGCGGTTGAAATTGAATCAGGCTATGTGATTGCCAAGGCCAAGAACGGCTTGACGGGTGGGCACATCAACTTTCCGAAAGTTACCGTGGGTGCTACGCATGCGGCGCTCATGGCTGCCGTCTTGGCGAAGGGTGATACCATTATCGAAAATGCCGCGCGCGAGCCGGAAATTGGCGATGTTGCCGAGTGCCTGGTGAAAATGGGCGCCAAGATCGAGGGCATTCACACCTCAACACTGAAAATCACCGGTGTGACCAGCCTTCACGGCGCCGAGCACGAAGTGATTGCGGATCGCATTGAAACCGGAACCTATGCCATGGCTGCCGCCATGACGGGCGGCAATGTGTTGCTCAAGGGCGCAAAGCCCGGAAACCTTGAATCGATGATTGATGTCATGACGCGGGCCGGCATCACCATACAGCGCACTAACGAAGGCTTGCGGATTGAGCGCAATGGCCAAGGGATTGAACCCGTCACAGTCGACACCGATCCCTATCCCGGCTTTCCCACCGATCTTCAGGCGCAACTCATGGCGCTCATGACCAAGTCCAAGGGCACAGCCATGATCCGCGAAACGATTTTTGAAAACCGCTTCATGCATGTGCAGGAATTGGCGCGGCTGGGGGCTGACATTCATCTGCATGGCGACACGGCGGAAGTGCGCGGGGTGCAAAAGCTCACGGGTGCCGATGTGATGGCAACCGACCTGCGCGCTTCGGTATCGCTGGTGATCGCAGGCCTTGTGGCGGAAGGCGAAACGATGATCCACCGCGTCTATCATCTTGACCGCGGCTTTGAGGCATTGGAAGAAAAGCTGCAGGCCTGCGGGGCCGATGTGGAGAGGCTTGCGGGAAACTGATTTGTGTTGAGACTGACGGCGCAAGACACGGAAGATTTGAAGGTCATCTCTGCCCATATGCAGGATGCCGTGGTGCGGCTTTCCGACATTCGCTATCTCGGCAAAACCCACCAGTTTGCCCTTGTGGCCAACCGTTTTGCCTGGGAACGGCAACCCTCTTCCGAACGCCGCCGCACGGGCCTTCATTTTGAACATGTTTTGGGAGTGAAGCAGCAAGGCCTTCAGGGCTTAAATGGAGATGCCATCCTCTCGCTTCTTTCAATTTCCTTTGACCCCTGCAACCAACCTTCCGGAACTGTGCTTCTCACATTTTCGGCAGGCGCAACGGTCAGGCTTGAGGTCGAATACTTGGACCTGAAGCTGAAGGATTTGGGCGGGGCATGGGCTACGGACCTGAAACCCAGCCACGACGTCTAGCGTGTTCCAGCGCTTTCCGTCTAATCTCGTTTCATGACCTCCCATAAGAAAAACCGCCTCATTGCCGTTGATCTCGATTCCAGCATTGGCCCGGGGCCCTCGCCCGAGGCCGAACACGAGCGGCGCGTTGCGATCTATGACCTCATCGAGGAAAATTCATTCGGCCTGCTGAACGGAAAAGAAGGTCCTTACCGTCTGCAGCTTTCGACCCAGGACGGCCGCCTGATGTTTGAAATCTTCGATGAGCGTGAAGAAAAGCTGTCGATCATCGGCCTTTCCATGTCGCCGTTTCGCGTCATCGTCAAAGACTATTTCCAGATTTGCGAAAGCTACTATGAAGCCATCAGGCACTCCACGCCGTCGCAGATTGAAACCATCGACATGGCAAGGCGCGGTCTGCACAATGAGGGCAGCGAAATTTTGAAGGAGCGGCTTACCGGCAAGGTTGATATCGATTTCGACACGGCGCGGCGGCTGTTCACGCTTGTCTGTGTCCTGCATTGGCGCGGATAGGGTTGCCAGTGCCGGGGGATCTCCCAAATGCCGTGCTCTTTGCCTGTACGCAAAATGTCATTCGCTCGCCCATGGCTGCCGCCATCATGAAACATTTCTATGGGCACAAGGTCTATGTGGCCTCGGCCGGCGTGCGGCCCGGAGAAGCGGACCCGTTCATCGCAACCGTGCTTGATGAAATCGGCATCGACCTCGGCAAGCACCGCCCGCATGATTTTGCCGATCTGGAAGATTCGAGTTTCGATCTCGCCATTTCGCTCTCGCCGGAGGCCCATCACTGGGCCCTGGAACTCACCCGCACCATGGCGATTGAGACCGAATATTGGCCCACCATGGACCCTTCCGCCACCTCGGGCAGCCGCGAACAGATTCTCGACAGCTACCGCCTGGTGCGGGACGGATTGGTTAACCGGATCAGGGCAAGGTTTGGAATGGTCAGTGCCAGAGGCGTATAAATGTGCTATGCTGCAATCTCTTGCTTTTGGAGGCCAAGAGGTCCATTTATCCCGGCGCTTCCTTTAACAACCGGAAAGATTCATGGCGAAAGAAGAACTTTTACAATTTGAGGGCACGGTTTCCGAACTTTTGCCCAACGCGACGTTTCGCGTTCTGCTTGACAATAACAATCATGAAATTATTGCCCACACGGCGGGCAAAATGCGCAAGAACCGCATCCGGGTTTTGGCCGGTGACCGCGTGATGGTTGAAATGACGCCCTATGACTTGACCAAGGGCCGCATCAACTATCGTTTCAAGTAAGCCCTTATGGCTGATACCCGCGTCAAGCTTGTTCTGGCCAGTGCTTCGCCGCGCCGTTTGATGCTTTTGGAGCGTATGGGCCTGGCGCCGGATCTGCTCAACCCCACCGATCTTGATGAAACGCCGAAGAAGCGTGAAACACCGCGCCGGCTTTCCATTCGCCTGGCCGAAGAAAAAGCCAAGGCTGCAATTCACGCGCCACAGGTGCGGGCTTTGGGATCAGGAGTTTTCATTCTGGCGGCCGATACGGTCGTGGGGCTGGGACGCAGGATTCTCCCAAAGGCCGAAACCCGCAAGGACGCCTTCGGCTGCCTGGGCCTGCTTTCAGGCCGTTCGCACTGGGTTTATTCCACGGTTTGCGTCATCGCCCCCAACGGGCAGAAAACCACGCGCTGTTGCGAAACAAAAGTGAGGTTCAAGCGCCTGTCACGCGAGGATATTGAAAGCTATCTCAAATCCGATGAATGGCGCGGCAAGGCCGGTGGCTATGCCATACAGGGCCGGGCCGAGGCCTTCGTGCGGTATCTCACGGGCTCATATTCAGGCGTCATGGGCCTGCCGCTTTACGAAACCGTGCATTTGCTGGAAGGTGCGGGCTATCCTATCCTTCATACTTGGATGACAACTGCCTCCGCGAGTGTCTGATGGCCGACCCCGTCCGCCTTAAACCGCGCCGCCCCTGCCCCATCTGCGGCAAGCCCTCGTTGCAGAAATTTCACCCCTTCTGCTCGGCGCGCTGCGCCCAAGTTGACCTTAACCGCTGGCTGGGCGGGAACTACGCCATTCCCGCCGTTGAGACCGAGGAACCGTCGGAGGATAATAGCTCAGATTGAAATGCCGCTTTTGACCCGAGCCGATACCCATCGTCGGGTTAACTGCCCGGTGGGCAACAAAGGCTGGCGGGACCTACCCGATATATACTTCCGATACACATCTTGCCGCGTTATCACTCCTTCACGGCTCCGGTCATCGATGACACATAGTAGTCCACGAAGAACGAATAGAGGATGACCACCGGAAGCGAACCGAACAGGGCCCCGGCCATCAGCGCACCCCATTCGAAGATGTCGCCACGCACAAGTTCCGTGAGAACTCCCACGGGAATCGTCTTGTTTTCAGACGACTGGATGAAGGTGAGGGCGTAGATAAACTCGTTCCACGACAAGGTGAACGCAAAGATCCCCGCCGAAATGAGTCCCGGCACCGCCAGCGGCAGAATGATGCGGCGCAAAATCTGCCAGCGGGTGGCGCCATCCACTAGGGCGCTTTCCTCAAGTTCATAGGGGATCGAGCGGAAGTAACCCATCAGGAGCCAGGTGCAGAACGGAATGAGGAATGTCGGATAAGTAAAGATCAGGGCAAACCGCGAGTCATAGATGCCAATACTAAAGACGATGAACGCGAGCGGGATGAACAGGATCGAGGGTGGCACGAGATAGGCCAGAAAGATCAGGAGCCCCGTAGTCCGCGCGCCGGTGAAACGCACGCGCTCGACGGCATAGGCGGCAAACACCGAGGCGAACAGCGAGAGGAATGTGGAGGCCACCGAAACCAGAATGGTGTTCCACAACCAGCCGGGATAGGACGTTTGGAAAAGGAGATATTTTATGTGTTCCAGTGTCGGGCCCACCACCCAGAACGGGCTGTAGTTCTCGTAGTCCGTCAGTTGCGAGTTTGGTTTTACGGCTGTGATCGCCATCCAGTAAAATGGAAACAAAAGCACGAAGACGAAGATTGCAAGCGGCAGGTAGATCATCACAATCCGCCGCGGCAGGTTGCTGAGATAGCTCATGCCTTCCGCATCATCGCGAAGGGAGTCCGGCGCAGCGACCCTATCGTTCATGGCGACCCCATCAATCCTTACCGCCCTGTTGCCATTTTCGGCGCTGGAGCCCGAAAAAGCTGAAGAGGATCGAAGCCAGCAGGAAGGGAATCATGGCAACCGCGATCGCTGCACCTTCTCCCAGCTGCCCACCAGGAATGCCCCGCTGGAACGACAGTGTGGCCATCAGGTGGGTGGCGTTCACCGGCCCACCCTTGGTGAGCACATAGATGAGCTGGAAATCGGTGAAGGTGAAGAGCACCGAAAAGGTCATGACCACGGCGATGATCGGCGTCAGCATTGGCAGCGTCACATAGCGGAAGCGCTTCCAGGGCGTGGCGCCGTCGAGCGAAGCGGCCTCTTGCAGCGACACCGGGATGGTCTGGAGGCCCGCCAGCAGGGATATCGCCACGAAGGGGATGCCACGCCAGACATTAGCCGCAATGACTGAAAGCCGGGCGTTAAGCGGATCGCCAAGAAAATTGATTGGCTGCTCAATCACGCCAAGCTTCATCAAGGACCAGGAGAGAATCGAAAACTGCGCATCGTAAATCCACCAGAAGGCCAGTGCCGACAGCACGGTGGGAACCACCCATGGCAACAGCACGATGGCACGGAAGAAGGATTTAAAAGGCAGCTTCTCGTTGAGGATGAGCGCCAGCCAAAGGCCAAGCGCAAATTTCAGCACGGAGGCAACGAGCGTGTAGACAACGGTATTGAACACCGAAAGCCAGAACACGCTGTCATCCATGAGGTAAACATAATTTTGCAGGCCGATAAAATCGCCGGCCCGGCCGATCCGCGTATCGGTGAAACCGAGCCAGACGCCGAGCCCCAGGGGATAGGTGAGAAAGCCCAGCAGGAAAATCGCCGCGGGCAGCATGAACACAAAGCCCAGCGCGTTCCGGCTGTTGTTGAAGCGCAGCAGAAGGGTCCCTGACCGGTCAGGCGAGCCGGTAATGGATGGACTGGACATGCGGCTTCCTCATCAAAAGAACCTCTTGAAGGATTGCGGGCCACCCGCCTTGGCATGGATGGCCCGCATTTCGTCTTAGACCTTGTAATAGCGGTTGGCGCGCTTCTCGGCCTGCGCCGCGGCTTCTTCGGGCGTGGCGGCGCCGGTTACGGCCGCTGCGAACATGTCAACCAGTACGTAGTCCGCCATTACGGCAGCGGATGCGTAACCCAACGGGCCCGCATATCCGTTCGGACGCAGGGTTTCCGACGCTTTGGCATAGGGCGCGTGGATCGGATCCGCCGTCCATACGGGATTGGATGCAAAGGCCTTCAGCGGCTGGCAGCAATAGGCACTCGACCCGGTGATCCAGGCATTCATCTGTTCGGCCTCGTACATGAATTTTAGGTAGGCCTTGCAGGCGTTCGGATACTTCGTGTGGTTGAAGACAATGGCCTGGGTCGTCTGATACAACTCCACGCTCTTGCCCACCGGTCCGATGGGGAAGAGCGTGGCGCGAAGGTCAGCCACCATGTCCTTCAGCTTCTCGTCTTTCTTGGCCGCGTAATAGAGCGAAACGCCATTTGCCGTCAGCGACACCTGGCCCGCGAGGAAAGCGCGGTTATTGTTAATGTCCTGCCAGCTTTCCGTTCCCGGGATGAAGGTCTCGTAGAGCGACTTCGCATAGTTGATCGCCGCGATTGTCTCGGGGCTGTTGATGGTCACGACACCTGACTCGTCGACCATTTTGCCACCGTGACTCCACAGCAGCCAGTGCACATAGTTGTTGCCGTCGCCCACGGCCTTGCCATGCGCAAATCCGGCTGGCGTGCCCTTGGCCTTCATCGCCTTGCAGAGTTCGAGGAAGCCCGTTGTATCCTTCGGGAATTCCTTGAAGCCTGCGGCTTCGATGTGGCTCTGGAGGTAGCAGACGGCGTTTCCGATGGCGGCGAGCGGCAGCGCGATGTACTTGTCACCGCGCATGGCATAGCCCTTGAGGCCATCATAGAAGCCGCCGTACTTGCCATCGAGATAGGTGCCAAGGTCAGTCAGGTCGACCAGCTTGTCAGGATATTGGTGCGCATCGTCGAACCAGCACAACACCATGTCGGGGCCGGAACCGACGTTGGCGGTCACAGCGGCCTTCGGCCGGATATCCTCCCAGCTTTCCTTGTCGACGCGGACCTCGATGCCGGTCGCTTCGGTGAATTTCTTGGTGTTGGCCAGCCAAGCGTCTTCATCGCCTTGCACGAAAGGCGCCCAGCGCAGCAGCCGCAGGCTGGCACCAGCTTCGGGTGTGTAGCTCGGTTCCTGCGCGAATGCTGGCTGGCTGCCCGTCAGGCCCAAGCCCGCCGCGCCGGCAAGACCGGCCGATACTGCAAGTAGATCGCGTCTGTTGATTTTCATTCTCTCCTCCTGAGCGTTTTCGGGATATTTAGATTCCTCCGTCCGGTGCCATCCCGATGCAGCACCAGCGGTTTTAGGTGGGCTAGAGCCGCATTCCAGTCTCCTTGTCGAAAAGGTGGACGGTGTTTTCGTTTATAACAAGGTGCAGAGTTTCTCCGGGGCGCACATCGATGCGCTCGTGGAACATAAGGGTGAGGTCGGATTCGTCGAGGCGCACGATAACCTGTGTCTCCGAACCGGTAGGTTCAGTCACGACAACGGTGGCAGGAATTCCGTTCGCGTCCAGGCGCACATGCTCGGGGCGCAGGCCATAGATCAGGGCCTTGTCCTTCGCGGCATCGATCGATCTTGCAACCGGCAAAGCCGTCCCGGCCGCCGTAAGGAACACGCGCGGGTCGGATGGCGACAGCCGTCCCTCGATCATGTTCATGGCCGGCGAACCGATGAAGCTGGCGACGAAGAGATTGCTCGGCTGGTCGTAGAGTTCCAGCGGCGCGCCGATCTGCTCTACGATGCCATCGTGCATCACGACGATCTTGTCGGCCATGGTCATGGCCTCGATCTGGTCATGGGTCACATAAACGGTAGTGGTCTTGAGGCGCTGATGCAGTTCCTTGATCTCGACGCGCATCTGGACGCGCAGCTTGGCGTCGAGATTGGACAGCGGCTCGTCGAACAGGAACACCTGCGGGTTGCGCACGATGGCGCGGCCCATGGCAACCCGCTGGCGCTGGCCGCCTGAGAGTTGACGCGGATAACGGTCGAGCAATTTGGTGAGCCCCAGAATCTCGGCTGCCGGCTTCACCAGAGCAGCGATCTCCAGCTTTGAGACGCCATTCATCAACAGCGAGAATCCCATGTTCTCCGCAACGGTCATATGCGGATAGAGCGCATAGTTCTGGAACACCATGGCGATATCGCGCTCTTTCGGCGGCATCCGGTTCACCACGCGTCCGCCGATCCGGATCTCGCCCGCTGTGATATTCTCAAGACCCGCCAGCATGCGCAGCAACGTTGACTTGCCGCAACCCGAGGGACCCACAAGAATCACGAACTCGCCATCGGCGATTTCGATGTTGACGCCCTTGATGATAGGCACGGCACCAAAGGATTTCCGGACGTTTATGAAATCGACCGGCGCCATACACATCCTCCCAGACCAGCGTTCCGAAACCGCAATTTTCGAAGACAACGCATTTGGGCCTCGTGTTGGGCCGTTTACAATCATCGTTATCCGGAATAGCTAAGCGACAGTGTACCCACCCCTCTCGATTAGTCAAACGATTGATGAAGGGGTCAAGTTCGCACGCACCTCGGCGCGAGAGGGGCCAATCTGGCGTACGGGCTTTTTTTCGTCCCATGGCGGCCCACAATATTCTCCAGCTGATAAGATCACGACCGGCTGTTGACTGGCGGGTCAATCGCGTCTCATTCTCTTCAAGATTAATGGAAACCGGTTTTCCATTTTGGCCAAAAGCGGAAATTCAAAGTGGGACACCCCCCGAAATTGGCGATTTGGACAACGGGCAGCAACTGGACTAGCATCAGCTTAAACGAGGTGATGGGGAGACTTGATGGCCGACGCGCGGATTCTGATCGTCGATGATCATCCCCTGTTCCGTGAAGCGTTGCGCCATGCCTTGAGCACGGCCAAATCCCATCTGGAAATTTCCGAGGCGGATTCCCTGAACTCGCTCACCGCGAAACTGGCGAACGATGATTCCTGCGATCTCGTTCTGCTTGACCTGCGGATGCCTGGCGTACAAGGCCTCTCAGGCCTGATTTATCTCCGCTCGCAATACCCCAACATTCCCGTCGTTATCATCTCGGCCAACGAGGAGGCGGGCATTGTCCAAAAATCCCTTGATCTCGGCGCCTCCGGATTCATTCCGAAATCGTCAGGAACAGCAGTCATCATTGAGGCCGTCGAAACTGTCCTGGCTGGCGGTGTGTGGACTCCGGCCTGGGCCGACAGGGAAGTGCCCGATGATCCGGAAATCGCCGCCATCGCGCGGCGCGTCGCTTCGCTCACCGCGCAACAAATCCGTGTGCTGATGATGTTGAAAGAGGGCCTGCTCAACAAGCAGATCGCCCATGCGCTTGATGTTTCCGAAGCTACAGTGAAAGCCCATGTCTCGGCCATATTGCTGAAGCTCGGCGTTGCCAGCCGCACCCAGGCGGTGATCGCCGCCAGCAAGCTAGCGGGTGCGTCGGAAATGTAGCTCACTCCCCGGCGACGGCCTTGATTTCGAGGTGGGACATGGCGGCGCGCAGAGCCGCCGGCTTCACGGGCTTTCGCAGCACGTGAATATCATGGATGAGCGCCTGATCCGACACGGCAAGGGACCTGTCGGCGGTGATCAGAATTGCCGGAATGGGCCTTCGAGCCCTTCGGCGCAATTCGTTGATCAGTGAAATGCCATCTTCCTTGTCGAGATGGAAATCGGCGAGGATCATGTCAATCTGGCCTCCCGCACCATCATAGGCACGAAACGCGTCAGCACCTCCCAGCGCTACATGGGCCGAGCAGCCCCAACCTTTGAGCAGATGCTTCATGCCATCGAGAATTGCGGGCTCATCGTCAATCACCAGCACCTCGGACATGCTGCCAAGGCCCGGCCGCTGCCGTGAGACTTTCTGGCTCCGGGTGCGCGGAATGACAACATGGGTCAGGGGAACCGTAATGGCGAACATGCTGCCGCTCCCATGCCTGGAATGGAGCGTGATATCGCTGCCGAGAATGCGGGCAATGCGCTCGACAATCGAAAGGCCAAGGCCGAGGCCAGATGTGCCGCCATCGTCGTCGCCCAGGCGCTGAAATTCCTGGAATACAAGATCCCGTTTGGA